>Ga0256404_1001448_pt1 | contig 57256 bp, 41 predicted proteins | sample RumenRJG_01DNA_FD_185990 | JGI IMG/M metagenome (GOLD analysis project Ga0256404, IMG submission 185990) | Bovine rumen microbial communities from Lethbridge, Alberta, Canada - RJG_01 | ecosystem: Host-associated > Mammals > Digestive system > Stomach > Rumen | place: Canada: Alberta | collected... | reverse complement strand
TTAGATAAATTTGGCTGCGCCTCAGCAATGTTCAAGCAAGCTTGACATTGCATTCGGCTTGCGCAAATTTTATAATGCGCTTATTTCGGATTGCAAATCCTTATACTCAAATGCGGTCGGATTACAACCACGAAGTGCTCGCGACCGAACGGGAGCCCGAAGGGCAAGCGAAGCGCAGCAAATCCGACCGAACGGGGGCTGCGCCTCAGCACAGTGCGAACAAGTTCTCACAATGCGGTCGGCTTGCACCATTGGTCCTAGCTTAGGAGGGGAACTGATTACCAGCTCTGTCGCTCAACCCCGCCCCTCACCCCTCCCCTGCCAGGGGAGGGGGAAAAGAGGAATCGCTGAACAGATATGTGTCGCGGCATACAGGGCGGCCCTTGCGGGCCCTGTGCCGTGCTTGCTAGTCATGGGGTGCCGGTCAGGAGAGGTACTGCTGGATGTAGAGCTCGCAGTTGGCCACGAGTTCGTCGTACCAGGCCTGGCCGAATCGGTCGATGAGTGGCTGCCGCAGGAACTGGTAGACGCGCACGCCCTGGCGACGGCCGAGCACCTCGGCGCACTTGCAGATTTTCCACCGGTCGTAGTTGACGACGGTGCAGTTGGGGTGCTGCTTGACCCGCGCGGGATAGAGGTAGCACGAGATGGGCTTTCGCCAAGCAATGCGCCCGGCGCGATAGGCCTTCTCGATGGCGCATGAGCACAATCCGCCCGGCTCATAGCAGGTGAAGACACAGTTCTTGCCATCGACGATCTGTGTGACCAGTTCGCCTTCCGGGTCGCGATAGGCCACGCCGTTCTCCTTGATTTCCTCCTGAGCGCGCGGCAGCAGGTCATCCCAGATGTGTGGCAGAATCTGCTCAATGATCTTGCGCTCGTCGTCGGTGATAGGGGCTCCCGCGTCGCCCTCGATGCAACACGCTCCCAGACATGTGTCGAGGTCGCAACAGAAGAACTTCTCGACAAAGTCGAGCGAAACTAAGATACCATCAATGTCAAACATGGCTTATACTAGGTTAGATAGTGCGTTCTCAAGGTCGGTGGTCGACAGCTTCTGATGCAGTTCGCCCTTGTGGGCGTAAGAGATGTTGCCAGTCTCCTCGCTCACGACGACTGCGATGGCGTCGGTGGCCTGTGCGATGCCCAGTGCCGATCTGTGCCGCAGTCCCAGGTAACGGGGCAGCGACGTGTCGTGCGAGACAGGCAGGATGCAGCCCGCACTCATGACCTTGTCGCCGGCGATGATGAGCGCGCCGTCGTGCAGCGGGCTGTTCTTGAAGAAGATGTTCTCGATGAGGCGTGTGTTGATGTTGGCCTCAATCATGTCGCCGGTGTGCTCATAGTCGTCGAGCGGCATTTGTCGCTGGATGACAATCAGTGCGCCTGTTTTAGACTTGCTCATGCTCATGCAGGCATATACCACCGGCATGATCCACTGCTTGTCGTGGTCGGCACTTGACTTGTGCTTAAAGATGTTGGCGATGAATCCCCAGCCCTTCTGCGAGCCGAGCTCGATGAGGAACCGCTTGATCTGGTCCTGAAAGAGGATGACCAGGATAAAGAGGCCAATGTCGATAAACTTGTCCATGATGGTTCCGATGAGCCGCATGTCCATGATTCTGTACATGACGACCCACGCCAGAACGAACGCCAGCACGCCGACAAAGATGTTGAGTGTGCCCGAGTCCTTCATGGTGCGATAGAGGTAGAACAACAATGTCGCCACCAGCAGGATGTCGATCAGGTCTTTGATACCGAACAGTGAAAACAGTGAACTTCCCACTTTTATAGTTTATAGTTTATGGTTTATAGTTTAGAGTTGTTAGAGGTCGATTGCCGCGCTTTCTCGACGAGGGCGCGAGCCTCGACGGCCGCCTTGACATCGTGGACACGCAGGATGTGCGCCCCGGCCATCAGCGCCATGGTGTTGAGCACGGTGGTGCCGTTAAGGGCCTCGTCGGGCGTGCAGCCCAATGCTTTGTAGATCATCGACTTGCGCGAGATGCCCACCAGCAACGGTGCCTCCAGGTCATGGAACGCCTCGAGTTGAGCCATGAGCTGATAGTTCTGCTGCAGCGTCTTGCTGAAGCCAAAGCCCGGGTCGACGACCACATCGCTCACACCCATGCCCCGCAGTGTGTCAAGCTTGCTACGCAAATCGGCGACGACATCCTCGACCAGGTTGTCATAATCGGTCAACTGCTGCATGGTGGCGGGCGTGCCGCGCATGTGCATCAGCACATAAGGCACCCCCAAGCGTGCCACCGTGCCAAACATGCCGGGATCGAGTGTTCCGCCCGACACATCGTTGACCATGTCGATGCCCAGCTCGCTGACGGCATAGTTGGCCACCTGCGCCCTGAAGGTGTCGACCGACGTCGCCACGTCGGGCACCAGCTGCCGCAGCACCCTGATGGCACGAGCAAGCCTGGCCATCTCCTCGTCGGGCGGCACCTCGGCGGCTCCGGGACGTGTGCTGTAGGCACCGATGTCGATCACGTCGGCCCCCTCGTCGAGCATCTGCCCCACCCTGCGCTCGATGGCCTGCTCGGTGTCGCATCGACTTCCGGCCCAGAACGAGTCGGGCGTGACGTTGAGGATGCCCATCACCCACGGGCGGCTGATGTCAAACCGGCCCAGTCGATATGGTCTGAACTGCTGCATATCAGATGATGCCCACCAGCTGCATGAAGATGAACACGACGGCCACCGGGGCCACATAGCGCAAGCAGAACATCAGGTAGTTGACCACCGGCACGTTGAGGCGTCCGCGGTTGGTGAGCTGTTCGACGATGACGCGCCGGTCAAGGAACCAGCCGACAAACAGTGCGGTGAACAATCCGCCGAGCAGCATGAACACGTTGGACGACAAGTAGTTGAGCAGGTCGAAGATGCCCATTCCGAACACCGTGACCGACTTCAGGACATTGAACGACAGGGCGCACAGCACAGCCAGCGTCCCGACCACAGCAGCCGTGACCCAGATGGCCTTGCGGCGCGAGAGGTTGCGCTCCTCAATGAGAAACATGATAAAGATCTCGCTCAGCGAGATGGTCGATGTGAGCGAGGCAAAGAACAGCAGCACAAAGAACAGAATGGCCCAGACATATCCTCCGGCCATCTGCTGGAACACCGCCGGCAGCACCTCGAACACCAGTTTGGGGCCGGCCTCGGGCTGCATGCCAAACGAGAACACCGCCGGAAAGATGACGATGCCCGCCAAGATGGCCACCAGCGTGTCGAGCGAGGCAATGACGACGGCATCGCGGGTGAGCGATGTGTCGTCGCTGAAATAGCTGGAGTAGGTCACGAGGCAGGCCACGCCCAGCGAGAGCGACATGAACGCCTGCCCGAACGCGTCGACCACCCCTCGCCAGGTAAGCTGCGAGAAGTCGGGCGCAAACAGGAACGCGAGCCCCTTGTGCGCATCGGGCAGCATGAGCGAGTTGACGCAGAACACGATGAGCAGCAAGAACAGCAACGGCATCATGATGCTCGACATGCGCTCGATGCCCTTCTGCACACCTTTGAGCAGTACGGCAAAATTGATGACAAGAAAAACAATTGTCAACAGCACCATCTTGACGGGCGAGCCGACAAAGTCGCTGAACATGACCGAATAGTCCTGTGGCTGATGCCCTTGCAGGTTGCCTGCCACAGCCTGGCAGAAATATTCTACCACCCAGCCGCAGACCACGCTGTAGAATCCGAGCACCATCACGGCCCCGATGATGCAGACGTATGCCATGAAATAGATGTTGGACTTGGGAGCCAGCTTGCGCAGCGCCCCCTTCATGTTGCTGTGCGTCGAGCGTCCGATGATAAACTCGCTGAGCATCACGGGTATGCCCAGCAATGCCACGCATGCGATATAAACGATAATGAATGCCCCGCCGCCGTTCTGACCGGCCTCGTAGGGGAATCGCCAAATGTTGCCCAGCCCCACTGCCGAGCCCACGGTTGCAGCGATGGCACCCAACCGGGTAGCAAATCCTTTTCTGATGTGCTTCATATTCGTTTGTCTTTAATTGTCAAATTTGCAGTGTTGATGGCCAATCAGCACTTAATACTGCGGTACCGGTTCGAGCTTGCGTTGCGGCGCTGTCGATGCGGCTTTTTTGTGGCGCTGCTTCTTCTTAGGCTTGTCACTACCATTAGCTTTGGCCTTCGTTGCCTTGCGCGCGGCTTTTGCTGCCTTGCTGGTGCTGTCGGCCATAGCCACCATCGAGTCAGCCGTGGCCTGCAGCCGCTGCATCGCCTGCTGTTCGTCAGGCGAGACCGACATCGGTCTTGACCTCACGAGCCACAATGTCACCACCGCCGCGACCAGCAACACCAGCAACGCCAGTGCCCCCCGCCGCTCGTGCCGCGACATTGCCAACCATTCACGCAAGCTAGCCATCGTCTATCAACTTTACAAAAACGCAAAATTACAGTATTTTTGTCAAATTAGAAAGTCAGACATGATTTTTTGTGAAAAAAGTACTATCTTTGTGGTTGAAAACAAAGAAAAGACCCCATGCGACAACTGCTCAAATCGATTCCTGTGGGTGTGTTGTCGGCACTGGCAATCGTGCTGACCGCCTACTTCTCGCTCGACCCCAACCCACTGGGCGACAACAACATCATGCTATTTGCCGGTGCCGACAAGGTGGCTCACCTGCTGCTGTACCTGCTTGTGACAGTGCTGTTTATCACCGACTATGCCAAATACAAGCTGCCCCATCACACCAAGCTTAACCTTGAGTTGATGTTTATGTGCTGCGCGATGCTTTTGGGCCTGCTGATGGAAGTGGGCCAGCTGGTGCTGAGCAACGGCCGCATCTACGACGTGATTGACCTTGCAGCCAACTGCGTGGGTGCTTTTGCCGGATTTGCCTATATGCACTGGTGGGGCCTGCACCGCTTTCGCCGCCTGATGCTGCACTCGCGTCACCATCATCACTAAGCCGCCCGGCTGCCCGGCTGCACAGGTGAATGCCCCAAAAAATATGGTCAGAAAACTTGCACAGGTCGGCAGAATTGTCTAATTTTGCCAACTGCAAACCAAACAGACCATTATTATGTTATTCAGTGAACGAATACGCACCCTGCGCAAGGAGCAGGGTGTGCTGCAACGCCGGCTGGCCGAGGCCATCGGCGTGGATGTGCCGATGTACAGCCGCTATGAGCACGGCGAGCGCCACCCCAAGCGCGAGCAAGTGGTGAAACTGGCACGCCTGCTGGGCACCGATGCCGGCGAACTGGTGGCCCTGTGGCTGGCCGAGGAGGCGATGAACGCCATCGGGCACGACAAGATGAGCGAGCGCGCCTCGCAGCTGCTGCTAGAGCAACTGGGCGGCAACGTCGCCCCAACCCCATCGACAGCCGCTCTACCCCCTGTCCCGGACACACTCCTCCCGACCCCAGTGGGTGACACACTCCCCCCTGCTCCCTCTAGCTTAGAGGGGGAACTGAGAACACAGAATGCTGAGCTTGAGAAACGGAATGCTGAGCTTGAGGTCCGCAACGCTGAGCTAGAGGCACGGAATGCGGAGCTTGAGGCCCAAAATGTGCAATCAGCCATCGATACAACGCTGATCAAGGCACCCGAGGCCGACGCAGCCAGCCGCAATGTGGTGGCACGCATGGGTCACAACCCGATGCCCTATTATATAAAAGGTGACGCTCGCCTGGTCATGGCCACCATTGAGGACGAGAGCATCGATTGCATCGTCACCACCCCACCCTACTGGAACCTGAAGAAGTATAACACCGAGAGCATCCAGGCCAAGACGATGGACGAATACAGCGACGAGCTGCTGCGTGTCATGGCCGAGGCCTGGCGTGTGCTCAAGCCGCAAGGGTCGCTGTGGCTCAACCTGGCCGATGTGTATGCCGACCGTGCGCTGCAAGCCCTGCCATGGCGCATCGCCATGCAGATGATGGACCTGCAAGGGTGGACGCTGCGCAACGATGTGGTGTGGAACAAGCCACTGGGCGAGTATGGCAGCGGGCTCGACCACCTGCGCAATGTGCACGAGTTCATGTTCCACTTTGTCAAGAGCGCAGATGACTTCTACTTCGCCGAGGCCGAGCTGCGCCGCTACGCCAAGCAGATCGGCGAGAAGAGTGGCGTGATGCCTGGCGACGTGTGGAGCATCGAACCCGAGAAGAGCGCCATCGAGCGCTACCGCGTCAGTCCCGAGTCGCTGTGCCTGTTGCCCATCGTGGCCACCTGCCCGCGCGACGGCATCGTGCTCGATCCCTACTGCGGCACCGGCACCACGTGCAAAGTGGCCTATGACGTGAACCGCCGCTCCATTGGCATCGACATCAACGACGACCGCCTGCAGCGCGCCCGCGGCCGCGTCGAGCAGAAGTCGCTGAGCCTATTCTGATGGCCTTGTCAAAACAAGACAAAAACAACGGGGCAACTTTGTTGGCCTCGTTGTTGTGTTATACACGTTTAGTTGCCACAGAACTGTCCCATGAAGAGGATGGTGCGACTGATATCATCGTAGATAAAATAAAGGAATGGGTGGTCGGCGCAGAAAGAAGGGCTCATTCCTTTAAAGAGGTAAATCTCAGTTGTTACACTTGTTGCCTCTACCCCATATTCCATGACTTCAAGTGCTGATTTCTGAAACACGCGATCGATGCGAGCTGGCACTCGAGTCATTTTACTTAAATCCGGATTCATCCCAAACGCATTAGGCATCAATCTTTTAAACGATTCGAAATAATTAAATTCGCTTGATACCGAAAATTTGGGAATGGAGATTTTAATGTTATCGTCAATGAATTGTAGAGAATCAAGGATCTCATAAAACATCTTCAGATCCATCATAGATGAAAATGCACTCAAGGACAGTTTCTTGGGCAGAACAAAAAGCATTTTGAAGTGATTTAATTCCAGTTCTTTGGCTAAAGCCTGATATTCATCATTCTCCATCATCTCGACGGGCATCTCTTGATACATCATCGGTATCATAATAGTATCGCCATCATCTTTTACGAATCGACGATCTTTGGTCAGTTGACTACTGAAAGGATCTGACCATCTGGACTTAAGTCTTAACGTGTTGATCATGATAGCACGCTCCTGATCATCAATCTTGTCAATGGCTTCCGATATACGTCCCTCGGTGCATTCTTTCATCCAATCATTAATCTCGCTTACAGTTTTGATATCTGAAAAGTCATAGTTTCGGGCTACAGCCTGATAACTGTCTTGAAGCTGATTTACGAAACTATCATTTAAAGGGTATTTCTGATCGACTGCAATAAGATTATTTAATAGAACAGAATTGTCTTTACTCTGTGGTAATCCCTGAATATATTTGCGAAAGAAATCATTTGCGCACTGTGATGAACCGATAATCTTTTCTAGATCTTGCAACGCCAAACCAGAAGCTCCATTTGTAGTCATTGCCAAAACACTTGCTGCGCTCAGCGGAGAGAACACGCAACTCTGTAAATCACCATTAGATGCTATTTCTTTAAATATTGCAAAACCAAGTCCGTTAACATTTGCAGAGATAACAGAGTCTTCGGCAGTCATGACCAACGAAAAGTCCTTCACTTCTTGTTCACGATACTGCTCTTGTGAGTTGCACGAAACAAACATTACAATGGTGAGAAGGACAGAAAAAGTATGATAACGAAATGCATTCATAACTACTATTTTAGAAAGAGGCGCACCCAAATTGAGTGCGCCTATAAATCATGAGCATGCTTAGTCATCGTTGGTGAAGAGGGGGTCTTCGGGGACGAGCATGAGAGGCTTCTGTTGGGCGGCCTTGAGGATGTTCTGGGGGACGTACTTCTTGTCGACGACGAGGCGGAACATGTACTCGTTGAACCAGTCGTTGGTCATGATGTTGTAGCCCTTGTGGCAGCTCTCGGTGCCCCACGAGTTCTCGACCTTCCACTTGATGGGCTTTCCGGCGTCGTCGAGGTCGACGGCGGTGAGTGTCATGGCGTGGGTCGAGCCGCTATCGAAGGTGGCGATGCGGTCGGCCTTGTTCATGCCGAATGTGGTGCCCAGCAGGGTGGCATAGTCGAAGTTGTCGAGCGCGTTAAGTCCCACCTTGCGGTCGAGCTGCACGCCCACGTCATAGCTTGAGTAGAGCTTGGTGCCGTCTTTGAGCGACGCGATGGCCATCTGCGCGATGTCCTCCATGGGCAGGTTGATGTAGCACCAGTTGTGTCCGTCATAGGTGTGGCGGTCCCAGTCAATCTCGTAGGTCTTGTAGTAGGGGCGGCGCGGGTCGTTCATGGCCATGATGAATGTGCCGTTGATGGGGCCGTCGCCCACGGTCTCGCGGTAGAACTCGAGCGGTGTGTAGGTGCGTGGCTCGGTGACTGTCTTTCCGTCCTTGTTCTTGAAAGCATAAGTGAACTGCTTGACCGGCTCGCCCAGTGTGAGCACGAGCATCTGATAGATGGTGGCCAGCTGCTCGGTCTTGCGTGCCTTGATGGCTGCGGCGCTCTTCTTGTCGGCAACCATCTTGCGCAGCTCCAGTCCGAACTCGCGCAGCTTGCTCGACAGGAGCTTGCGCAGTTGTGCTGTGCGCTCGGCACTGTAGGTCTCGGGCTGTGCCTCCATAGGCACCAAGCCATATTTCTCGGCCAGGTCGGCGGCGCCGCAGAATGTGCCACCGTCGTTGATGGGATGGTGGAAGAAGAACTGCACGCGCGGGTCGTCGATGGGCTTGTCTGCACAGTCGATGACGCCCTGCAGCATCAAGTTAGCCTTCTCGAGCTGGTCGTAAAAGAAGGTGTAGTCGTGCGAGAACTCGACACGCAGCGTGTCGTTGTGACGCTTGGCAAAGTTGGCACGGAACACGTTGAAGCTCGAAAACATCCAGCATCGTCCCGACTGCCGCTGGTTGTGGATGCTCTGCTTGGGTGTCTCGACGCTGAAGTGGTCGTCGTTGATAGTGGTGTTGCGATAGTTTCGCGCCAGGTCTTCGAGCGAATTGGAGGCGATGGCCCCAGCCAGTGCCCGGTTGGCGGGTGTGGTTTTCTGCTCAATCTGGCGGAGCATAGCGTTGTCGATGCCGCCTCCGGCAGTGTTCTGCGCCAGTGCCGTGCCTGCTGTCACGAGCGCCACGGCCAGCGCGATGTTTCTCATCTGTTTCATTGTCTTTTGTTTTTTTATTGTGGTTAATTAAGTGAAGTGTCATGATAGTTCTCCGCCGAGTCCAGAGGGCAGTTCCCCCTCTAACTTAGAGGGGGAGCTGCACACTCCAGCCCAAGTGGAGGACACACTCCCCCCAACCCCCTCTAACTTAGAGGGGGAGCTGTCGTTGTGGCTTATGTCGTTTGTTATTACCATAGCTATTCTAGAAGGGGTAGCCGATGGCCAGGTGGAATGCGAGGCCGTCCTTGAATCGGGGAATGTTGTACCAGCCCTTGTTGGTGGTCTCGTAGGGGAGGTGTAGCCCGATGCCCAGGTCGGCGCGCACCACTAGCATCTCCATGTCAAAGCGCAGTCCAAAGCCTGTGCCCACGGCCAGCTCCTTGAAGAAGTTGCGCATCTTGCCGCCAGGCCTCCACTCGCGGTCGTAGTCGTCGAGCGCAAGCAGCCAGATGTTGCCGGCATCGACAAACACCGCTCCGTTGAAGTAGCCGAGAATGGGAAAACGGTACTCCCAGTTGGTCTCGAACTTGAACGTACCCGTCTGATCGTAGTAGGAATAGGCGTCGCGATACTCGGGATGGAAGCTGCCCGGCCCGATGGTTCGCACAGCAAATGCCCTGACCGAGTTGGCTCCACCGATGTAGAACTGCTCGCGGAACGGCACCTCGAGCGAGTCGCGCGTGGAGTAGGCCGCGCCGACATATACCCGCCCCACGAGGCTGGACTTTGGCGTGAAACTGTGCTTCCACACCAGCTGCGTCTCAGCCTTGAGGAACTGCGAGAATGGCGTGCCCAGCAGCTCTTTTTTCTTGCTGCCAAATAAGCTCCAGATACCCGAGAAGATGTGCCCGGCCTCGGTGACAGTCGAGCGCCAGACGATGTGGTCGCGCCCGAAGGTGTTCTCATAGGTGTAGGAGTACTGCATCTGCGGGATGAACACATCCATGAAGCTCATGGCTATGGCCGGATTCTTCTGCATCACCGAGTCGAACTGTGTGGTATTGCTCAGCAGCTTGTGATAGGTGAGTTTGAACGGAGTCAGCTCGTTGAGCGAGTGTTTATTGGCATGCCACTCCCAGGTGAACGACCCTCCCAGCTGCAACATCTTGAAGTATTTGGGGCGGTTCATGATGCTCGCGTTCAGCCCGAAGCGGGTCCAGTTGAGATAGCGCCTGCTACGGTCGACGAAGCGCGGTGCCAACAGCCTGGGCAGTGCCAGCGACAGATCGAGTCCGAACTCGTAGGAGTTGAACTCACTGTTCTTGTAGCTGCTGCCCTTTCCGGTCTGCCACTCGTATGCCCCTTTGAGCTTGGCCGAGAACTTCTCGCCTCCGCCAAAGGCATTGATATGTGTCAGTCCCAGCTCCAGTCCAGGTCCCAGGTAGGAGCTCTTGCTGATGCCCTGCACCTCGAGCTTCACCTCCCAGGGCTTGTCGAGAGTGCAGTAGACCCCTAGGTCCAGCACTCCGTCGCCGTCGGGCAGGACGGTGTCGCGGGGTGTTACCATCATATCGATGTTGCTGAATATGCCCAGCCGCGACAGCGCCATCTGTGTGATGTCCATGCTGCCCACGCGGAATGGCCTTCCCTTGCGCGCCACGATGTTCGACGGCACGACGCTATCGCGGATGCGCACGGGTGCCATCTTGATGAGCGTGCAGTTGCGCACTTGTACCGTGTCGGGCACTCCCCCACCCGCGTTGGGCTGCACCACGGCGGTGATATCGCCGGTGACATAGCGCCGCTCGGCGGTGTTAGGTATGTCGCCCGACTTGACCAGCTGCATGTGTATGATGCCCTTCTCCTGCACACTGTCGGCCAGATACTGCAGATATTCTGGTCGATAATAGTAGTATCCCCTGTTGCGCAGCTGGTTGGTGATGTCGATGCGCACGGCGTTGAGCGAGTCGAGGCAGTATCGGTTTCCGGTCTTGAGATAGTTGTTGGCCATGGCCAGCGAGTCGATGAGACTATCCAGCCGGTTGTGCACGTCCAGATATTTGACTTCACCTATTTTATAAGGCTCCTCGACATAAACATCGTAGGATATTTTCGCCTTTTTGGGATCCTTGCCCTGCACCAGGTCGTAGGTAGCACTGGATGTGAAATATCCGTTGTTGCGCAGCAAGGTGTTGATCATGTCGACACGCGTTTCGGGCTTGACGCGGCTGATGAGCACCGGCTGGGCCACCAGGTGCTTGTAGAGCCACCCCTTCAAGCCCTTGCTGTCGGGGTCCCAGTTGTTGTATACCCATAGTCCGATGGGAAATGGGGTTCGGTAGTATGGCGAGTAGAGCGGGTTGTTGGGCTTGACGTTGATGGCGCTGAAGATCTGCTCCTTGACACCGTCGTCGAGTTTGACGCTATCCTGGTGATACTCCAGCTTCTTGACTCCGGTATACAGTATCTCTCCCTCGGCCAACCGCTTGGTGGTTGAGCAGGAGGTGGCCATAAGCGTCAGAATCGCCGCCATCAGCCAAATGTGTAGGTGCAGTCTGCTGTTCATGCCCATAATGCTTGTTGTCGGATTATTGCGATGTGTTGACCGTGTCGCTCTTGATCGTGTCGCGTGGTTGCGTGACGGTCTTGTTCATCGACTTGCGGAAGAGGTCATCGATTGAGTTGAGCTTGTGCTTCATGACAAAGCCCACGCCCGTCTTGGTGACCTGTCCCTCAAGAACGCTCTCGTATCCCGTGTGCCGGAATGCGCGCAGATAGCGGCTGCCGGCGTCGTTGAGCATATACTCGAGCGAGAGGTCGCTGATGAGGTTCTGTGAGAAATTCTGTTCGGCCGACGCTTCGGTGCTGTACTCGCCACCGACAGCGATTTTAAATCGGTCGTTGAACAGATTTTTGGCCAGCCGGTAGCTGTAGCTGGTCTCGGTGCCGCCTGTGCGTCTGCCCTCATACTGGTTGATGCCGAACGAGATGTCCAGGCCCGGCACAGCCTTTCCGGCCCAGGTGTTTAGCTGCGACTGCAAGAACTGCAGCAGTGCCCCGCTTGCCGAAATGTTGCCCAGGTTGCCTAAAGCCCCGGCGGTGTTACTGCCCGAGTAGGTGCCATAGAGCAGCAAGTTGATGGCCGTCTGGCTGCGCTGCACCTCGCTCATGGCCTGCAACTCGTTCTGTACGGTCATGTCGTTCTCGGCCTCGAGGTCAAAGTCGAGCTTCATGTTGTTGAGCGTGCCTCCCAGTTTTGCCGTGACGATGAAGTCGACCAGGCGTCCCTTGCCGTCTTCGCCCGTGACACTCGATCTGTCCTTCTCGGTGGCCGTGAGGTTGAGCTGCGGGTTGAGCATGTCGCCGCTCCACTGGATGGTGCTTCCGCTGGCAATGTCGAAGTTCTTCTGCGAGACGATTGGTGGCGTGTATCGCACGTTGCCGCTCTCGATGGTGTATGTGCCATTGAGCCGGTCTTTGCCGGTGAAGTCGATGGAGTACTTGAGCTGTCCGCTGCCATCGACAGTTGCTCGGTTCTTGCCATCTTCTGACAAGTACACCCCAATTTTGGCTCCCTGATTGACATTGATGTTGGCCGTGACCGAGCTGGCAGCTTGTGCCGCTGCCGTCTTGATGATGGTCTCGTTGGCTGTCGAGTCCTTCATGTTGATGAATGTGACCATGTTCTCGTCCACCTTGTTGCCCAGTTCGGTGACCTCTTCCTGCATGACGTAGGTGATGTTGCTTGTGGGCAGCAAGGTGACATCGGCACGTGTTGTCGTGTTGCCTGCAGTGCTTCGCACCGAGCCGTCGATGTCGACAAACGCCTTTCCGAAGACCTGACTCCAGGGTTTCTGCTCGGTGCCGATGACCTGCACGTTGTCGCCGTGCATGCGCAGGTCGATGGCCATGTTGTCCAGGTCGCGGAAGTCGACATTGCCGTTGACGACCACGGGGTTGTCATTCAGGCCATAGAGCCGCATGTCGTTGAGCGCGATGTAACTGTCGTTGACGATGATACTGTCACTTCCCAATCGCAACTCAGCCCCATAGCGTGGCAGTGTGACGTAGGCCGAATCTCCGGCGATCTTGCCTGACAGCTCAGGCTTGTCGGTTGTGCCGCGCAGGGTCAGGTTTCCTCCGGCATATCCCTTGAGGTGCACCATGCCACCACCGGGCAAGAATGGGTCGGCCTTGCTGAGCGGGAATCGCTCCAGCTTGATGGCAAGGTTGAGGGGCGACTGCGCCGTACTGTCATTGAGCGATCCGTAGGCCACAGCCACCTTTCCGCCATCGACCAGCATCTCGGCACCAAGGTGCGTACTTGCCGTCGCCGGGTCAACGCTGAACTGTGTGTTGAGCTTCACGTCGCCCTCGCTGAACCCTTGATAGACAAAATCCTTGATGTCGACAGCGCCTTTTCCCTCCAGGTTCTTGCCGTCAAACGTCAAGTCCATGTCGGCATTTAGACTTCCCTTTGTGTCCTTGAGCGACGGCACAAGTTGTGTCCACTCCTCAATCTTGAGGTTGTCGATGTCAAGCTTGATGTCCTCGGTCGTGGCTCTAGGTTGTCGATTGGTGACAAGTTTAATGCCACTGTCACCGCTGCGCAAGTCCAACTTGGCATCGACCATGCGGTTATGGTAGTCATAGTTGACAAAGTTGTCGTCGTTGACCGTCCATTGCCGATATCCTATGATGGGATTGTTGGGGAAGAAACGGGCGTTGATGACCGTGTCGGTGAGCGTGGCGTTGCATCCCAGCCGGTAGCCGGCCTCCTGTTTGATGTTCTGCTGCCGCAGCAGGAAGTCGATGGTCGACCCCTTGACACCGCCCTCGACGGTGACCTGCGCCATGTCGTCCCATGTGCCACGGCGGTTGCCCATGTGAGCCTTGAATGCCAGATACTTGCCGTCGAGCTCGTTGGCGTGCAGGGTGAGTGTGTCGATGTTTCGCTCGCCCATGGTTAGCCCTCGTGCCACTCCATCGAGATAGAAGGTCGAGTCGTTGGTCATGTCGAGTTTGACACTGCGGAAGTCGACTTCGTAGTTCTGCAGGTAGCGTTGCACCACACCGTCGGTACCCAGGTCGACACTCATGTCGAACTTGGGCATAGCCTGGCGCAGCGGGTCGATGTCGACACTGCGTTCCTGCCATTGCTTACCGCCCACCTCGGCCACTCGCTTGAAGTCGTCGGCCAGCTGCTCGACATGCGTGGGACTGTCAAACCGAATGTGGCTGTCCTCATTGTCCAGTGTGATGTGCGTGCCGCCTTGCGGGTCGCTCTGCAGTGTGGCGTTGGCGTTGTCGGCCACCAGATTCTCGTTGCCCAAGCGCCAGTTGAGTTCGTTGAGGTTGACGGCCGCGTCATACTCCTTGTTCTTCAAATCGACATCGGCGCTGACATTGAATCGCGTGCTTCCCTTGCAGTCGCCCTCGCCGTCATATAGCTTGAGCGCTTTGAGGTCGACATGGTCGGCGACACCGTCGGCATTGATGACATAGTGGTCGCCACTGATGCGTGCCGTCACGTCAGCGTCCAGCTTCAGGTCGGGATTGGTCGAGGTGACATGTCCGTCGGCCTGTCCGTCCTTGAGCTTGAGGTCGGCACGCAGCCCCTTGATCTCGTTCTTGCCCAGTCGGACACCATCGAGGTCGACCTGCGCGTTGACGGCTGTGTTAGGATTAGCAAAGTCAAATCCCTTGCCACTGGCCCGGACATGGGCGGTGAGGCGGTCGGTGTCGCTGCGTGGCAGGATGGCGCGCACGGGGAAGTTGTTGAAGCGCGCGTCGACGTCATACTCCTCGGTGTGCGTGTTGTAGGTGCCCTTGGCGGCCATGCTGCCGCCTTGCGTACGCAATGTGGCGTCGGCACTGACGGTTCCGCGCTGCATGCGCACCTTGCCCTTGAGGTCCATGGGCGGCAAGTTGACCTGTTTCTGCAGGGCCTTGTCCATGAGCGTGGGCTTGACCCAGTTGATGTTGTCAAAGCGTCCGTCGATGTCAAGGTCGGCATCCATGCGGTCAAAGTCGGTGGGGTTGACCACACGTCCCGACACCGTGGCGTGGGCATATCGCGGCATGTCGATGGTGACGTTCTGCATGTTGACCTGCTGCGTGTTGCCGCTGGCCGTTCCCTTGATGGCGATGGGATTGGCCGAGGGTATGTCTTTAAGCGCCGGGGCAAGCGCCGGCACCGCCTTTGCCACGTCTTGCACGGCAATCTTGCTGTCGGTGGTGACGTTCATGTATCCGTCGCTCTTGCCCTCGAGCATCTTCTGGTCGATGTGTCCGTCGAGGTTGATGTCGCTCATCGGGGTCTTGATGCGCATTTTGTCCACGTCCACGCCCATGTCGTCGACGGTGACTGTGCCACTGCCTTCAGTGATCTGCAGGCCGCTGCGCTCCTTTACCCTGAGCTGCTTGACGGGCACGACAGTGTTGGCACCCTGGTTATAGAAGTCGTTGACCTCGATGTCCAGGTCGCTGACCTCGATATAGTTCATGTCCAGCCCTTGGGTGCCTTTAGGCTTGGCGTCGCGCTGGGCATACACGGCATGTCCGCCGGTGATGCGCAGGCTGTCGGCCTTGACGGTCCAGGGAATGGAGTCGGCTGTATTGGGCGGCAAGGTGTCGGGCGGTATGGGGTGCTCTCGGCTATATTCTTTGGCAAACTTCCCACTGGGATAGACATATCGCACATCAGCGCTGTCAAGCTCGAGCGAGCGGGCGTCGACGGTTTTTCGGCCTGTGTCGACCACTCCCCCTTTCAGCACGGCATGGTCGATGTATGCTTCCATGTTGTCGATGGTTGGCAACATGTCCATCTTGTAGTTGACATCGTCGAGGGTGAGTGTGTGGGCACGAATGTGCCAGGGCTGTGACGCGGTGGTGTCGGGCTCATGCACCACCTTGTGAGGCAGATAGGACAAGGTGACATCGCCGCCGCGCAGCTTGCCATCCACCACGTTGACCTCGTTATGGTCCAGATCGACCCCTACCCCACGGAACTGTGCGTGTTGCACGCGGGTGTTGAGCACGAGCGACGAGTCCTCGGTGACCATGCGGTATCGGCCGTTGGTGAGCTGTGCGTCATCGACCTCAATGCGTTTGTCGAGCAGTGGCTTGAAGGCCACGTCGGCGGTGAGGTTCTCGGCCACGAGCATGGTGTCGCGGTTTTGATCGATGATGAGGACGTCGTCCACACTGACGTCGAGCGGGAACTTGACCAGAATGCGTCCCACCGAGATGTCCATGCCGGTTTTGTCGCTAGCCCACCGGCAAGCGATGTCCTTGACCTTGTTCTGCACCCAGGGGATGTAGAGCGACAGGGGCAACAACACGGCAATGCCGAGCAGTCCGCCCAGCAGCCAACTGGCTATTTTCCAGCCCTTATGCCGTTTTTTGGTCTCTGTCATTCAGTCGCCTATCAATCAACGCGTGTAACAAATGGGCAAATTTACGAAGATTTTTCGTTCCGCCGGACAAATATGCCGAAAAAATTGCTTCAGCCAGCATTTTGTGGCATTTTTTTGGCCACAGGTGTCACCACTTCGCCATGAATGATGTAATTTTGTTATTCAATTACTTAAGTTTCTGAAGTAGTGATGTAGTAGTGTAGTAAAAAAGTAGTAAGGCCGCCACTCTCGCCTGATGACATCGCGGCATGCCGCATGCCTGCTACCCACTGCCCGTGCATAACGCAGTCTGAACATTAGGTAACGGCCTTACTACCCACACCACTTTACCACCCATACTACTTTAGAAACTTGAATTCAATTAACAAGCCGTAGGACAACGGTGCCTAATGGTTTCCAAAATCTGACAAGTCAATATGGAATTAAGCAAGACCGACAAGAAACAACTGAGAGAGATCATCAAGCGGGGCATTCTGCGCCGCTGCGAGGAGTGGCTGCGACAGACCGCGAGCCTCATCAGCAGTGACTATGGCGAGAACGAGAACGCCTTCGACCGCTGCATGGAGGTGACCAAGCGATCACGCGACTACTACAAGGAGGCCATGCGCCGCGAGGACTACTACAGCGGCTCGATGGTCGAGATAGGGGTGACGGAACTCTTGCATGCCGGCTATCTCACCGAGGACGACCTGGCCGAGCTGCGCGACGAGGTGCGCTCGCGCATCCTATTTCGCCACAATCTGTAGTCGTCGCCGCCAGCCTGGCGACACATGCCTGCGGGAGCGCTTTGGACAACAGGCCTCGTGGGGGTAACATCTTCACGGACATGTAACAAACAGGGGCCGCATGCTAGCGGCCCCTGTTGTTGTCGGTCGGCGACAAATTATCACTTGGTGGCGGTGGTGTCGGCGGGTTGAGCCTCGGCGGCCACGCGGGCCTTGAAGGCCTCGCTGTCGGGCATCAGCCAGCTGTCAAACCACTTGAAGAACTCACGCTGCCACAGCACGCTGTTCTGCGGCTTCTGGCACCAGTGGTCCTCGTCGGGGAAGAGCACCATGCGTGCGGGCAGGCCGCGCAGTTTGGCGGCGTTGAAGGCCTGCATGGTCTGGGTGTAGACGATGCGGAAGTCGTTGTCGCCCGTGGTGCACATGATGGGGGTGTCCCAGTTCTGCACATAGTTGGCGGGGTTGCCCACGCTGTAGCTGCGCTGAGCCACGGCATTGCTCTTGTCCCAATACGGGCCGCCCAGGTCCCAGTTGACAAACCACAGTTCCTCGGTCTCGAGGTACTGGCCCATCAGGTTGAAGATACCGGCGTGTGCCAGGAAGGCCGCGAAGCGCTTCTGGTGGTTGCCGGCCAGCCAATAGACCGAGAAGCCGCCATAGCTGGCGCCGGTGGCACCGATGTGCTCGCCGTCGATCCACGGCTCTTTCTTCATATAGTCGACCGCGCTCATGTAGTCCTTCATGTTCTGGCCTCCGTAGTCGCCCGAGATCTGCGCGTTCCACTCGGTGCCGAAGCCCGGCAGGCCGCGGCGGTTGGGGGCAATCACGACATAGCCGTGGTTGGCCATGATGCGCAGGTTCCAGCGATAGCTCCAGAACTGGCTGACCGGCGACTGCGGACCGCCCTCGCAGAAGAGGAGGGCAGGATATTTCTTCGACTCGTCGAATCCCGGGGGCAGCAGCACCCAGGTGGTCATCTGCTTGCCGTCGGTGGTGGGCACCATCACCTTGCGGCACTCGACCTTGGCCAGCTGACCGAGCAGCTCGTCGTTGACGTGGCTCAGCTGCTTGGGCTCCTCACCGGCCTTGAAGGCAAACACCTCGTTGGGCTCGAGGTAGCTGTGACGCAGCGTCACAAACTGGTCGCCGGCAAACGCCAGGCCGTCGTAGTCATACTGTCCAGCGGCGATGGTGTCGATCTTCTGTGTGGCGACCTCCATGCGGAAGATGGGCATCGTGCCTTGGAACGGGCAGATGAAGTAGAGGTACTTCTCGTCGGGCGACCAGAACAGGGCGTCGACGCTGTAGTCCCAGTTGGCGCTCAGGTCCACCTTGTTGCCGCCGTTGGCATCCATCATCATGATGCGGTTCTTGTCGGCCTCATATCCGTCGTGCTCCATCGAGAGCCAAGCAATCTTGCCGCTCTTGCTCACCACGGGGTTGTTGTCATATCCCATCATGCCCTCGGTCAGGTTCTCGGTCTTGCCGTCGGCCAGGGTGTAACGGTAGAGGTCGCTATTGGTCGAGATGGCATACTCCTTGCCCACCTTCTTGCGGCAGACATAGATCACGCTCTTCGAGTCGGGCATCCAGGCCAGTTGCTCCACGCCGCCCCACGGGCGCATGGGCGACTCAAACTGCGTGCCCTCGAGCATGTCCTTCAGGTCGCTGACCTTCGAGCCGTCAAACGCACCGACAAAGGGGTGCGGAATCTCGGTGACCCACTCGTTCCAGTGCTTGTACATCAGGTCGTCGATGATGCGGGCCTTGGTCTTGTCCAGGTCGGGATGATGGTCCTGGGCGGTCTTGCCATACTTCACCGTGGAGATGAGCACCACGCTCTTCTCGTCGGGCGAGAGGACGAATCCCTCGATGCCGTTCTCCATGTCGCTGACGCACTTGCGGCCACCGCCGTCGGCATCCATCACCCACATCTGGGGCACTGCGCCCTCCTTGTCATCCTTGTAGACAAAGGCAATCTTGTTGCCGCCATCCATCCACACGGCATTCGACTCGCTGTTGGCGGTCTTGGTCAGCTGTTTGGCGTTCTGTCCGTCGATGTCCATGACCCACAACTCGCGGTTGCCCTTGTTCTCGGCCACGCTGACATAGGTGATGCCATACAGGATTTTCTTGCCGTCGGGCGACACCTGCGCGTCGCTCACGCGGCCGAAGGCGTTGAGCACCTCTGGTGTGAACTGGCCGTTCTCGACCGTCACTTGGGGCTTCTCAATGAGCTTGCTCGAGCCGGCGCCGCCTTGCTCGCCGCAGCCGGCGCCCAGCAGAGCCACGGTTGCTAACATAGTCGTAACTTTTGCTAATTTCATAAGTGGTTTATAATTGTTTGGTTAATGATTAGTCAAGCGTCACAAAACTGCAAAATTACACCATATTTCTCACACACACAAATTTTGCCCCGATTTTCGAGAAAAATCGGGGCAAAAGCAGAAAACAAATGTCCTACTGTCTCACTTTACTCAAGTTTCTGAAGGAGTTAAGGGAGTTAAGGAGTTAAGGAGTTAAGACGAATGCTCTTGTTATCGACTGGAGCATATTGCCGCATCAGTGTCACGTCTTAACTACTTTAACTCTTTTAACTATTTAACTACTTGACTCCTTTAACTCCTTAACTACTTAACTACTTAACTACTTAACTACTTAACTACTTTAAATAACGCATTGCCTCGTCCAGCAGACCTTTGACAAACTCGTCCTTCGTGAGTTTCTGCATCTCCTTGATGCTCTTGCGGCACAGGTTCAGCTCGCCGTCGGTCAGGCCGGCATTTTGCACCTTCTTGCACAGTTTCAAGATCGACGTGGCGTAGGACGCGGCCGAACTGCTCTCGCGTGCGGCAGCGCGCTTGAACGCATTGCGGTAGTGGTTGAACGATGTGAGCCACTCCACATCGTCGGCCGTAGCGTCATCATTGCCGCCATAGACCAGAATTCGGCCAAGTCCGCGCAAGCCGCCAAGGCTCTTGAGATTTCCAAGTTCTTGCAAGCCTTTCAGATCCTTGAGGTCCTTGAGGTTCTCGATGCTGTCGCCCAGGGTCTTGAGGGTCTCGCCCAGCTCGTCCAGGTCTATCAGCTGGCCGAGGCTGTCGGGCATGGCCTTTTTCAGCTCGATCAGCACTGAGTCGGGCGAGCCCTTGAACACCCGCATCGACTTGATGTCACCAGGCACGATGTCATCGAGGTCACCACTGCTCCACTGCTTGCCGTTGACGTTCACCACAAAGGGTTTTCGGCTTTTGCTGGGCTTGGGCGCGTAAGTCTTGATTGCACGGCCTGTCAGTTGACCGTCGTCGGTCTCTTTCCACTCCACCACATAGCAGTAACGCATCTTGCCGGTCGCGTCTTCGGGGTCCATCATGTTGAGCAGCACGTAATTCAACGACTTGTCATCGCCCACCAGTTCGGTGTTTTCGCTGTCATAGTAGATGGAGTAACGCTGCCTGGCGTCGCCCGCCTTGTGGTACACATAACTATAGGCCTCATCACTGTCGGTCTTGAATGCCTCAATCAAGTCATTGACCTTGCGTTGCGATGCGCGGTCGGTTGTCTTGAACTGACAAACTTCCAGCAGGCCAACGCACTTGCCATTGTCAGTGCTGTTGTTATTGCGCTGTCCATTGATGCAACCGCTCTGTTTCAGTTCCTCATAGGCGCGCTTGACGTGTGTCTGTGCCGACAACGTGGCGACCATTGCCACCATCATTGCCATTATGATCATCTTCTTCATCTTGATATATGAATTATGGAATTATAAATTAGGAATTGAATTTTACTCACATGGCAGCGAGGTGTAGTGCCAGCCACTCTGCTGGGCTATGCGCTGTCGGCGCAGTTCCAGCAATTCCTGCTCCAGCTCCAGCTGCTCGGCCATATACTCGCTCTCGGCCAGCTCCAGGTCGCCTGCCGTGCGTGTCACCTCCACGCTGTCTTGCTTGGTGAGCTTGGCTGGCTTTGGCTTTTTCGTTGCTTGCGCCCTTGCTTTGGGCTTGGCAATTGCGGTCGGATTGGCTTGTCGGATGTCGGCAAGTCTTTCGACCTTGTCGTCAACTTTTTCCACCGCCGTGTCGGGCTGCGTCTGGGCGGTGACCGGTGGCCGCTCGGGGACGGCGGGAGTGTGTCCGGTTGACATCCGCATCACGCTCCATGCCAACAGCGCAACGACTGCAGCCGCGGCCGCCCAGTGCCACCAGGCGATGCGTCGGCGCGGCGGGGCCGGTTGAGCCCATGGCATCCCTGCATCGAAGGCTGCGAACATCTGCTGATAGGGCCGCAGCGTGTCGTCCACCTCATGGGTGCGCAGCCAGTCGCCCAGCTCGCGCTCCTCGTCGAGTGTCGTCTCGCCCTGCATAAACCGCCTCAGCAGGTCCTCGATATGTAAACGTTCATCTATCATCTGTAAAACATTTTATATGCCACGGCCTCGCCGTGACCATTGTGCATCATTGCTCGCGCTGCGAGCATTGCTCCAGCAGCCACTTCCTGGCCCGCGACAGCAACACCTTGGCCGAACTCTCCTCGATGCCCAGCAGTGCGGCAATCTCGTCGTAGCTGCGGTGCTCCACTTGCCGCATCACCAGCACGGTATGCTGCCGTGGCGGCAGCTGCGCCAACCGCTGTCTGAGCCATCGCTGTTCCTCGCGGCTGATGATGTCGCTGTCGGCCATCTTGTCAGAGACAGACAAATTGGTGGGCACGTCATCCAGTCGGACCGTTCGCCGACCGCGGTGCAGGTCGATGGCGAGGTTGCGCGCCATGACCACTGCCAGCGACTCGACCGAGCGGTAGCGCTCCAGCTCATGCCGCATGGCCCAGAGCTTGAGCAGCGTGTCTTGAGCGATGTCCTCGGCCTCGTCGGCTGTGGCACCGAAAGCCAGCCCCGTCTCGCGGGCCCGCTGTCGCCAGTGCTGTGCCATCCTCTCAAATTCGCTCTGCTCCATGTTCTGTCAGTTCTCGTCTTTGCTAATAAAACGTCAACCACCCCTTAAAGTAAACACCCATTAACAAACTTTAAGCAACAAATCCTCACTAGTAACTCTGTTCACCGATTCCTCTTTCTCCTTGCAAGGTGTATCATAATTGTGAATGCTGGTCGAAGATCAGCACGACCCCCGCGGGGGTCGAACTGAATTGAACCCCACGTCGCGCTCGTCGAAGACGTGTGCGACGTGGGGTGAATGGCATATTGCAATGCTGGTCCTCGAAGAGGGCCAACATCGCCATGTGGACACTGCGTAGATGTGGGTGTTGTTGGCCCTCTTCGAGGACCGGACTTACTATTGATGCTTGGTCCACAAAGGAGCAGAACAAAATCGGGTCTCCGACCCGCTCTGCATCTTCGATGCACAGGGGGTAAGAGGAGATTTTCTGAATCGCTACCACACAAGTAGCCTGTTTAATCCAAATAATAACGAAAACAGAATGAAGCTCAAAATTTTTAGATAAATTTGGCGGCGCCTCAGCAAAATAAGCAAGCTTTTTGCGTTCGGCTTGCACAAATTTTGTGTAATTTTGCGACAAATTACCGAGCAATCATGAGAATTAAGCAACGACTGGAGCATTATCGCCAATGGCAACGCGAGCCATTCAGCTACACGCGCGACAGTGCCACGCACAAGTGCAACAACTGTGGCGAGGAGTTTCAGGGCAACTATTGTCCCACTTGCTCGCAACGTGCCCGACTGGGACGCATCACCTGGAAGAGCGTGTGGCTGGGATTCATGGAACTGTGGGGCATGCACACACGCTCCATGCCCTACTCGCTGCTGCAGCTGCTGCTCAGGCCGGGCTACTTTATCGGCGACTACATCACCGGGCACCGCCAGGTGAGTTTCCCGCCAATGAAGATGCTGGTGATCATGGGGCTGCTGGTGCTCATGGTCAACAATCTGATTGACCCCGAGGCCACGCAGCAGGCTGAGCATGTAACACTCGACGGCGATTTTGGGGACAAGGTAAAACTCATCGTCGAGAGTGCTGTCTCATGGCTTGATAAACATAACGATTGGGCTGTCTTGTTGTTGCTTTCATTCCTCATTTGGCCCACATGGTCGCTTTTCCGCCTCTCTCCCCGCTGCGACCACCACACTTTGCCCGAGGGATTTTTCATCCAGGTGTTCAACAGTGTGCACTTGCTCATGTTGGTGCTGGCGCACAACATGATTGCCGCTGTCTTGCCATTTATTCGGAGTGAGATGGGTGGAAATGTCTATATGGCAGTCATCACCGTTCAGCTTTATCGCACCTATAAGCAACTGTTCGGGCATAGCCATTGGGGCACCATGTGGCGAATAGTCATGGCGGTGACTGTGGCGATACTGCTGATGTTTGCTTTCCTTTTTGCTGTTGTGTGCATTCTCGTCTCCATACAGCCCGATAGCCATAGGGCATACGTGTATATGATTGGGATTGTGGGCTTTCCTTTGCCATTCCTGGCGGTCATTCTCGCCCTGCTGGCGGTGAGCAATGCCTGCATCAAACACCAGCTCAAAAGGAACGCAAAAAAACAACAACAGCAGGCCGTACAAGAGCAGGTCGTGAGTTAAGAATCCGAGACTTCGCGATAGTTGTCGAATCGCGACAAGCCGTCCAATCTATATGACAGGCTGGTCGGTTGTCACGATTGTTGTTGAGTGCTTAGTTTTTCCTTCGTCGGTTTGGATCGTTCTTTCGCCTTTTGGGGGCGACTGAATGGGCTGGCGTGCTGGGTTGGGTGCCTGAATGGGGACTCTGATAGAGCATGGCCAGCAGGTCGGGGCGGTGCAGGCGGCGCAGGGCTGCCTGGATGGCGGGGCGCTGCTCCTTGTCGTACCAGAAGAAGTAGCGACGCTGGGCCAACTTGTCGTCCTTACTGTGGGCGCAATAGACGGGTTGCAACGTGTAGGGGTGCAAGCCGGTGAAGAAAGCCTCGGTCGACACGGTCATTGGTGTGGGCGTGAAGTCCTGCACTTGCTCTAGATGGAAGTTGAGTTCCTTGGTGATCGCGGCAAGTTCGGCCATGTCCACCTCGCGGCAGCCGGGGTGCGACGAGATGAAGTAAGGAATCAATTGCTGGTTGAGGTGGTACTTGGCATTCACACGGTCGAACAGTGCTTTGAATTGGCGGAACAGGTCGAACGACGGCTTGCGCATCACCTGCAGCACGGCATCGCTGGTGTGCTCAGGAGCCACCTTCAGACGGCCCGACACATGATAGCGGATTAGCTCTTCGTTGAACTGGGCGTTTACCTTGTCAATATGTGGGTCGCCGGTGCGGTGCATCGACAGGTCGTAGCGCACACCGCTGCCGACAAACGACTTCTTGACCTCGGGCAGCGCGTCCACGCTGTGATAGATGTCGAGCAGCGCGCTGTGGTCGGTGTTGAGGTTGCTGCAGGGCTTGGGATACAAGCAAGACGGACGGGCACAGCGCCGACAACGCTCCAGGTCGCGGCCGTGCATGCCATACATGTTGGCACTGGGGCCACCCAGGTCGCTGATGTAACCCTTGAAGTCGGCCATCTGTGTCACCTGCCGCACCTCGCGCATGATCGACCGCTTGCTGCGCGAGGCGATGAACTTGCCCTGGTGGGCGCTGATGGTGCAGAAGGCGCAGCCGCCGAAACAGCCACGGTGCATATTGACCGAGTGGCGGATCATCTCGTAAGCCGGGATGCGTTTGCCCTGATAGCGCGGGTGTGGCAGCCGGGTGTAGGGCAGGTCGAACGACGCGTCAATCTCTTGCGTGGTCATGGGCGGGTTGGTGCGGTTGACCTTGATGGCCCACTGTCCGGTGGCCTGCCACAGGTTGTGGCCGTGCCACAGGTTGCTCTCGACCTCGATGGTGCGGAAGTTCTCGGCCTGTGCGCGCATCGACTGCCTGCACTCGTCCAGCGAGTGCAGCACCACATCGGTCTGGGTGGTGACAGCGGGCATCTCGGCCAGCGGGCGGCGAACGACGGTTTGCGGAATGTCGACAAGTTGGCCGATGCTGTCGCCATTGCTTAGTGCCTCGGCGATGGCCAGGATGGGCTTCTCGCCCATGCCGTAGACCAGCAGGTCGGCCGGACTGTCGATGAGAATCGACGGGCGCAGGCGGTCCTGCCAGTAGTCGTAGTGTGCCAGCCGTCGCAACGAGGCCTCGATGCCACCAGCCACCACGGGCACGTCGGGCCAGCACTTCTTCAGGGCCTCGGCATAGACGATGGTGGGGTAGTCGGGACGCGCGCCGGAGCGGCCGTCGGGGGTGTAGGCGTCGTCGCTGCGCCGGCGGCGGTTGGCGGTGTAGTGGTTCACCATCGAGTCCATGGCTCCGGCGTGCACGCCGAAGAACAGGCGGGGACGGCCCAGCTTCTTGAAGTCACGCAGGTCGTCGCGCCAGTTGGGCTGCGGCACGATGGCCACGCGGTAGCCGTGTGCCTCGAGCACACGTCCGATGACCGCCGCGCCCATCGACGGGTGGTCGATGTAGGCATCGCCGGTCAGCAAGATCACGTCGGCCTGTTCCCAGCCCAGATGCTCCATCTCCTTGCGTGTGGTGGGCAACCACTGTCCTTCAATCCTCATAACAGCGATTTGATTGGGACACACTATTTGTTGTCATAATGACCATACGCTGCCAGCACATCAACATGGACTTCTGCCTCCAATATCTCATAGATGAGCCGATGCTTGCGAGTGATGCGCCTGCTCCATTGCCCGGCACGATCGCCCGACAAAGGCTCAGGATGCCCCGTACCCGTGCAAGGATGTTCCTCAAGCTCTACAATAAGCTTCAAGAACTTCTTAAACGCCTTTGGTTCTTCTCGCTCCAGCCTGTCGGCATCGTCGATGGCACGAGGCGCAAAAACAATCTTGTAACTCATCGGCCAATGCGCTTTCTGAAATCGGCAAAACTTTCGCCTGGCAACATGGTGTATCCCTCGCCTCGCCGAATCTGTTCACGTGCTTCATCAACTCGTGCAAAAAACTCTTCTTGAGTCATTAGTGATTCAGCTTGTTTCTTGTCTGCCAAGCGTTTGAGCGAACGCAATGCCTTTTGGAGCAAGTTGTAATCATCTCCGATGATGCCAAGCGCACGATTTATTTCAGATTGCAATTCGATTGTTGTCATGTTCGATAGATTTTCGGCAAAGTTAAGCATTATTTCTTACAACACCAAAAATTCCCTGTAAATCCCGGATTCTTGAGTTGAGGCTGTCATTACCACTTCAGTTCTCGTCCTTTCCCATGGGTCAAAAAGTTACCCCTCCAGTTTCTTCTGCAGTTTGAGGATCTCGTCGCGATACTGGGCGGCCTCGAGGAAGTCCATGCGGCGCGCGGCGGCGATCATCTGGGTCTTCAGGTGGTCGATGGCGCGCTCGATGTCGCCCTTGCCCATATAGGCCACAATCGGGTCGGCGGCGACACCGGCAGTCGAGTCGAACTCGGCAGCCAGTTGCTGCTGCAGGTCCTTGGTGTCGACGACGTTGCTCTCATACTTGCGGGCGCGCGCCTGCTTGTCCTCGCTGCGCGTCATGTCGGTGTCCACGCCGATGATGGCGTTGCGCGCCTTGACGATGGCCTGCGGCGTGATGCCGTGCTCCTCGTTGTACTTGAGCTGCAGGGTGCGGCGGCGCTCGGTCTCGTCGATGGTCTGCTGCATCGAGTGGGTGATGGTGTCGGCATACATGATGACCAGGCCGTTGAGGTTGCGTGCGGCTCGGCCGGCGGTCTGTGTGAGCGAACGGCGGCTGCGCAGAAATCCCTCCTTGTCAGCGTCGAGGATGGCCACCAGCGACACCTCGGGCAAGTCCAGTCCCTCGCGCAGCAGGTTGACGCCCACCAGCACATCGATGGCCCCGGCACGCAGGTCGTCGAGAATCTGGATGCGGTCCATGGTCTCGACATCGCTGTGCATATAGGCCGTGCGGATGTCATATTTTGACAAATAGTCGCTCAATTCCTCGGCCATGCGCTTGGTGAGTGTAGTGACCAACGTGCGCTCGCCATGCTCGACGCGCAACTGGATTTCCTCCAGCAGGTCATCGACCTGACCCAGTGATGGGCGCACGATGATTTTAGGGTCGAGCAGCCCCGTGGGCCGGATGATCTGCTCGGTGACCACGCCCTCGCACTTCTCCAGCTCGTAGTCGGCCGGTGTCGCGCTCACATAGATGGTCTGGTGGGTCATCTCCTCAAACTCCTCAAAGCGCAGCGGGCGGTTGTCGAGGGCGGCCTCGAGGCGGAAGCCGTAGTGCACCAGGTTGGTCTTGCGCGACTGGTCGCCACCATACATGGCACGGATCTGCGGCACGGTCACATGGCTCTCGTCGATGATGGTGAGGAAGTCGTCGGGGAAGAAGTCCAACAGGCAGAAGGGGCGCATGCCGGGCTGGCGGCCGTCGAAGTAGCGCGAGTAGTTCTCGATGCCCGAGCAGTAGCCCACCTCGCGAATCATCTCCAGGTCGTAGGTCACGCGCTCATACAGGCGCTTGGCCTCGACGGGACGGTCCTCGCGGCGGAACGCCTCGACCTGTGTGCCCAGGTCCACGTCGATCTTGCCCAGCGCCTGCGCCAGGCGCTCCTTGGTGGGCACGAAGATGTTGGCGGGGAAGATGCGGAACGACTCGACGCTCTCGCGGGGCAGCTGCGTCAGCGGGTCGAGCAGCTGCATCGACTCGACCTCGTTGCCCCAGAAGATGACGCGCAGCATGATGTCCTCGTCGCTCAGGTAGACATCGACCGTGTCGCCCTTGACGCGGAAGTTGCCCATCTTCATGTCGATCTCGTTGCGCGAGTAGAGCGCGTCGACCAACTGGCGCAGAAACACGTCGCGGCCCAGTGCGTCGCCCACACTCAGTGTCATGGCATGCGCGGCGATGTCCTCGGGGTTGCCCATGCCGTAGAGGCACGACACGCTCGACACCACCACGATGTCGCGCCGCCCGCTCAGCAGGGCGGTCACCGTGGCCAGACGCAGCCGCTCAATCTCCTCGTTGATGGCCAGGTCTTTCTCGATATACTTGTCGGTGGCGGGGATGTAGGCCTCGGGTTGGTAGTAGTCATAGTAGCTGACGAAGTAGTGCACCGAGTTCTCGGGGAAGAAGCTTTTGAACTCGCTGTAGAGCTGCGCCGCCAGCGTCTTGTTGTGCGACAGCACCAGCGTGGGGCGGCCGGTGCGCGCGATGACATTGGCCATCGTGAACGTCTTGCCCGAGCCGGTCACGCCCAGCAGGGTCTGGAACTCGGTGCCGGCCAGCACGCCGTCGGCCAGCTCGCTGATGGCCTGCGGCTGGTCGCCGGTGGGGGCATATTGTGAGTGCAGTTTAAATTCCATGGGTCGTTTGCAATAATCCCGCAAAGTTACTCAATCTTTTCCACACCACCAAAAATAGCCACCCCTCGGGGCCGTGGCGGGAGCCACGGCAAACAACCGACGGCAGCCCCTCCCTTTGCGGGAGGGATCGCCATCGGATGTGTCGCAGTATTGTGATAATCAAGCCCGACAATAAGTAGTGCCTCAAATGGCCTACAGCCACTACTGCTTTTAGAACATCAACTTCGTGACAAAATTTAGCACATCTTGATGGGGCATTTGCGGTTGCAGAAGGATGGAGTAATGCTGTGTTTTGTTGTCTATAGCCATACCTTGCGCAGTAGCCAAGCCTTGAATGATTTGAATGATGGAGGCATTGCCCTGCAACATATAAAAATCGACATAGAACCCGGCAGGACTCCACATCACATCGATTGCAGCGACTTCATTCTGGTCTTGCTTCTTAAAGTGAGCGCATCCACCCTCATTATTAAAATGATACTCCTTGTCAAGAATCCACAGGGCGGGAAGACTATTGGCATTTGTTTTAGCCCACTCAAACCAAAGCGCTGATTTGAGATAAGCATAATTGGAGATGTAAGAAGCCTTGAGAAGAATGATTTCGCCATTCTCTTCACGCACATACTTATTGCCCATCAAATTGAGCAACCCGATGTGTTGGGCAAATGGTGCATATGGTCCGGCTGCACGGCTGGCATTGGCGCCAATTTGTGCAGTAAGATATTTCTCATAGTCTACCTGTGAGCTGAGTCCTAAAAGGATGTTGCCAAATATGTCTTCGTTTTTGCTGATGATTTCGCGCCACTCCTTTGGGGTATTGCCGAAACACAGGTTGGTTCTCACCGACACGAAATGTTCACAATGGCAGGGATAGTTTGGAGCATTATTCACAACAAGCATAGCGCGCAACAAGTCAAGGTCAAAGCCTGGTGCTCCAAAAATCTTGTCAAACGTATCACGATATTTGATGAACTCCGACAAACTGAATGTTCCGGACGCTTTCTTTGCCCAGTTGAGAAGAGGTTGGATTTCACCGCACCATGCATCGTTGCCCGCCGCTTTCCACAATTCGTTCTCCAGCGTCATGCGGTTATTGCCAGCGCTGGCACATAGCGTGAAAATCTCGTCGACCTCGGGCAACATTTTAAATAGCGCCTGAAAGTCGGGCTGGTTTTGTAGGCACAAGATGTCAGGGCTTTGCATTGACCCGACGCAACGCATCATGCCGGGCAGATAGCGTTCCACGTTCTTTGCAACATGATCGACCCAGATTGTGACTTGAAGGAAGCGGCACAGCCGGCGCACGTCATCGTCGGTCGCGTTGGGGAACTTTTTCAGAAAGACCAAGGCGGGTATCACGCGATACCAGTTTGCCTGATTGGGTGCGGTACCATTTCTGGGCGAGAGGAGTTTGCAATCTAGTCCAAAGCCATCGAACAATCTTTCCACATCTCGAAGTCGTGCTTCGAGATCGACCAGACCAATCGATGGGAAAGGAAAGTTGAAATTGCCCTTTTTTCTCAACTCATCATATTCTGATTTCCCGATTCCCTCATCGTGCAGGTCGGCAGTGTCAGAAACCTTGTCACGATTGTCATCAACAAGTTTCATCAGCGTGACCCAGCGTAGAAATTCCTGCACACCGGGGTCAGATGTGTCGTTGCCATTGTGGCGATTCGTCCAGAAGTAGGATTCTAGTTTTTCTTCCCACCATTCACTGGCTTCGGTACCATAATTTGCGATGAAATCAGGTTTCAGATTTTCGGCTTGCGTGAGCGTCTCCCCCCTGGTGTTTATAACCACATAGGTTTCCTCTCCATTGCGACGTGAGAGCATGTCGTAATAGATGAAACGCACCTTTTGACACAGGAAATAGGCGAACTGGAATCTCTCGACCTCGCTGAGTCGGGCTATCAACGCCTCCATGCCGTACATGGCGCAAAGCATGCTATTGATGGTTGGATCGTAGTCATATTCTGCAAAATACCATGGTTGTGACTTGATGCGATTGATTTCGCAGTGCTCATTCATGAAGCAATGGTTGACCAAGTCAATCATAAAGTATAAGGTTGACTCACGGATGGCATATTGCAGGTATGGTTCCTTGTCGTCATCCATTTCACGTTGCGACATGAGTCGGTCTTCAAGCGTGTGAGTGTATCGGTTGAGCAGTCCCAGAAGCAAGTATAGCGTGGTGATGCGCTGTTGCCCATCGCACAAATGCAGATGCCCCGCAGGCGACTCATAGCCATAGATGAGTCCCAATGAAGTGTCTTCATTTTTCTTGAAACTCTCAATCAAATCGCTGGCAAAGTTACATGCCAATGTCCTATTTGGATTGGTCTGGCAGGGTGTGTTGCCCCAGCAGTAGTCGCGTTGCAAGTCTGGCACAATTATTTTCACATCATTGTCCAGCAGGCGGGCAAGCCTGACTTCACTACCAGTCTTGAAATACTTATCTGATGCCATAATAGTCTTTTAAGCGTTTGATGATATCATTTTTATTATTTTGTATCTCATTCACGCCCCACGTCTTGTGCGCAAACAAGCTGAGCGTATGCAACAGTTCGCGGCTGCGTATGCCTTCATTATCCAAGCCGAAAAGGATGTCTTTTTTCTCGTCGAACGATTTGTTGCCGAACTTTGAGTTGTTGTCGCAATAGAGTAACGCCAAATTGCCAATGCAGTGCTGTGAGCAATTTAGGGCAAAAGTAGCCTCATCGATATAACTGGTATCGGGGATTACCTCGCTGTCATCACTGCGCCTGCGAGCAACCCCACTTGCGTCACGATAATATACCTTCGACTGCGGAAGTATGTGCTCGATAGATCGGCTTGAGTCGATGTCGAAATTGAATGCTCGTCCCAGCCTGTTGTCTTGCTCAATGTTCAAGAGCATCAGCTGGCGAAATGCACATTCTTTATACCCTATTTGATCAACACTGCTCTGGTACATGTCGCTACTGTTGATTGCCTGCATGAACGTAGCAATCGCGTCCTGCTCGTTCGGCAGGTTGCCATCCGAATACATGATGTTGAGAATTTGAGCATAAGACAGCCAGCCGCCTCCCTTGCCCAGCGCCATCATTGTCAGTTTGTAAAAGCGATCCAGTTTGGTGATGCGTTCATTAAAGTAGTCATTGACAAAATCCAGGACATTTCCAGTCTTGTGCAGGGCACAAATGATGGCTCCAATGGTGTTGTGCCGATGAGTCTTGGAATCCACATCATTGAATACGTCTTCAAATGTCTTCTGGGTCTGGCGCAGTGCATAGAAAGTTTTCTTGGCATTACGAGCGTCCGACAGATGCTTTAATTTGAAAGAATCGAAATTGAAAGACTGTGCACAGCGGTCATCGCGATTGTAAAGCACATAAAACAGTGGATACAAGGGATGCCACTGGCTATCAACCTTGAAGAATCTCTTCACTTCGGGTCTGTTCCACCAATATACCCATCTGTCCCACTCACGCGCATATCGGCTGCGCAACATGTCCTTTTCGTATTTCAAAGCATCGGTGTCATCATCATCGTCTTGCGATACCAGCCTGAGGAGTTCGGCTTTTAGGACATCTTCGCACCACATGTCAGCCCGATTGCCATTCATCATCTTGAACACCTTTTGTGCCTTGTCGAGCGTGATGTCGATATAGAGGAAAAAGACTTTGGTGAGCACAAAATTGAGAAAGCGCTTGCGCCAGTCGTGATCACTCTCAAGCATGCTTTCAAACAATCGCAACGTTTTTTTGAAGAAAAAGACGTCTTGATAGCATTCATTGCTCACTTCGGCACTCAAGGCAACGATGTCTGCTTGCCGAGCAATGTTCTTTAGAAAATCACCCGATTCCTTCCTGACCTGGTAGTCCAGTTTGGGCAAATTTGGGTAGTTCAAGAATTTCAGCAACAGATAGAAAAATGTGGTGCGTTGTTGGCCGTCAATCACTTCAATCTTGTCGTGCTGTTCGCTCACGGTCACTCCTTGTACAAACACTTGCGCATCGGCAGCAAATCCACTGAGTAGGCTCTCGATCATGTAGGTCGCCGAGTCTTTCTCATCACCCTTGTCAATGCGCGATTTGCCCCACACATAGCCTCGCTGATAATTAGGGACTACAAAGGGCTTCCCTTTATTGATATAGTCTTGTAGGCTAATCAAAATTTTACTTTCTTCATTCATCATTCAATTATTAGTTTAGTAAATGTCTTTGGCAATCATATACTTGTTGTCTAAAATGATGTTGGCTATCTACATTCCATTTGGCAATAATAACCCGTTGGCGGAATTAATGACAAGTGGGAATGACTGACAACGGGTATAATATATCAACGTTAAGAAAAAAATTAAAATATAAAGAACATTTTTTTAAGTTAGCAACCAAAGGTTCTACCTTATTATAGGATTGCGTTGAGTTTTTTGTTCATTTTTTTCTGGGATTTCTGAGAGGGCTGAGAGGGCTGAGAGGGCTGGGAATTCTGGGAGGGCTGGGAGGGCTGGGATGATTAAATCTCGTGGCCGGTGTAGAGCTGGTAGTACTTGCCACGCAACGACAACAGCTGGTCGTGGGTGCCGCTCTCGATGATGCGCCCGCGCTCGAGCACGATGATGCAGTCGGCGTTGCGCACGGTGCTCAGGCGGTGGGCGATGACAAAGGTGGTGCGCCCGCGCATGAGCGAGTCCATGCCTCGCTGCACCAGTCGCTCGGTGTGGGTGTCGATGCTCGATGTGGCCTCGTCGAGGATGAGCACTGGCGGGTCGGCGACGGCTGCACGCGCGATGGCCAGCAGCTGCCGCTCGCCCTGGCTCAGGTTGCCGCCGTCGCCAGTGAGCACGGTGTGATAGCCATCGGCCAGACGGCGGATAAAGTCGTCGGCACCCACCAGCTTGGCGGCCTCGATGCAGTCCTGGTCGGTAGCCCGGAGGTTGCCGTAGCGGATGTTGTCGAGCACCGAGCCGGTGAACAGGTGTGTCTCCTGCAGCACCATGCCCAGCGAGCGGCGCAGGTGTGGCTTGCTGATGTCGGTGATGTTGATGCCGTCGTAGGTGATGTGTCCGTCCTGGATGTCATAGAAGCGGTTGATGAGGTTGGTGATGGTGGTTTTTCCGGCCCCTGTGCCGCCCACAAAGGCTATCTTCTGGTCGGGCATGGCGTTGATCATGATGTCGAACAGCACCTGTTTTTCGGGTGTGTAGCCGAAGTCCACCTTGTCCATCTGCACGCCGCCCTCGACCTTGACAAAGCGCGGCCTGCCGCCGTTGTCGTCAGGCACGCACCAGGCCCATGTGTCGGTGCGGTGCGGCACGGGGATGAGTGTGCCGTCCTTGGCCTGCATGGCGTTGACCAGCGTGACGCGCCCCCGGTCGGCCTCGGGCTGCTCGTCGAGCAGGCGGAAGACGCGCTCGGCGCCCACGCTGGCGTTGAGCACACTGTTGATCTGCTGGCTCACCTGGGCGATGGGCCTCGCAAAGCTCTTGTTCAGCGTCAGGAAGGCCACCAGCGTGCCCAGCGTGAGCGACACCTGTCCGCCCAGGATGAGCGTGGCACCCACCACGCCGATGAGCACATAGCTCAAGTGGCCCAGGTTGCCGTTGACGGGCATGACGATGTTGGCGATGCGATTGGCGTTGCATGTGCTGTCGCGCAAACTCTCGTTGATGCGCTCAAACTCGTCGATGGCCTGCTGCTCGTGGCAGAAGACCTTGACCACGCGCTGCCCGGTCATCATCTCCTCGATGTAGCCGTTGACGTCGGCCAGCCGCTGCTGCTGCACCTTGAAGTGTCGGCGCGAGCGCTTGCCCAGCGCGGTGGTGACCCATGCCATGAGCAGTGCCATGGCCAGCGACACCAGCGTCAGCGGCACGCTCAGGACCACCATGCTGGCCAGCGTGATGCCGATGGTGATGAGCGAGTTGAGCGCCTGCGGCAGACTCTGGTTGATCATCTGCCGCAGGGTGTCGACATCGTTGGTGTAGGTCGACATCACCTCGCCATGCGAGTGGGTGTCGAAGTAGCTGATGGGCAACTGCTCCATGTGATGGAACATGTCGGTGCGCAGGCGCAGCATGGTGCCCTGGGTGACATTGATCATCAGGCGGTTGTGGGTGTAGGAGCAAATGGCTCCCACCACCAGCACGGCACCCAGCTTGAACAGCGTGCGTGCCAGCGGTGTAAAGTCGGGATGGGCGGTGTGCGTCATCGGCACGATGTAGTCGTCGATGAGCGTGCGCGTGAACAATGTCGATGCCAGCGTGGTGACGGCCGTGATGATGATGCAGACCGCCACGGTCAGCAGCGAGAACTTGTAGTGTCGCATCACCAGTCGCACCAGTCGCATCAGTATGTCACGTTTCTTGCCCTGTGTCTCGCCCATGGGCATCTGTTGTTGTCTCATTCCGGGCATTCTCATCGTGTTTCCTCCTCCTTTCTGCCCTGCGGGGCGTCAAAGTCGCCTCCATCCTCGTCTTGGATGGCGCAAATCTCCTGATAGATAGCGTTGGTCTTCAACAGGTTGTCGTGTGTGTCCCAACCGCTGACGCGACCGCCCACGAGCACCAGGATGCGGTCACAGTCCTTGATGCTGCTGATGCGTTGGGCGATGATGATGCGCGTCATCTGTGGCACCTGGTCGCGCAGCTGCTGGCGGATGCGGGCATCAGTGGCGTTGTCGCATGCGCTGGTCGAGTCGTCGAGGATGAGCACCTTGGGGCGTTTGAGCAGCGCGCGGGCGATGCACAGTCGCTGTCGCTGTCCGCCGCTGACGTTGGTGCCTCCCTGCTCGATGCGGGTGTCATAGCCGTCGGCCATCTGGTCGATGAACTCGTCGGCACAGGCGATGCGGCACGCCCGGCGGCACTCGTCGAGGGTGGCGTCCGCCCTGCCCCACCGCAGGTTGTCGAGGATGGTGCCGCTGAAGAGCACATTCTTCTGCAGGACGACCGACACGCTGTCGCGCAGGGTGGTGAGGTCGAGCGTGCGCACGTCCTTGCCGCCCACCCGCACGGTGCCGCGCGTGGTGTCGTAGAGACGGCTGATGAGGTTGATCAGGCTCGACTTGCCACTGCCCGTGCCTCCAATCACGCCGATGGTCTGTCCGCTAGCGATGTGCAGGTCGATGTCGTGCAGTGCATACTCGCCGCTGCCGCCCTTGTAGGCAAAGCTGACGCGGTCGAAGTCGATGCTTCCGTCGGGCACATCAGTGTCGGCCTGGTCGGGATTGACGATGTCGGGCACCTCGTTGATGACCTCAACCACCCGCTTGCCGCTGGCGGCGCTCATGGTGAGCTGCACAAAAATCATGCTCAGCATCATCAGCGACATGAAGATGCTCATCACATAGGTGAACAGCGAGGTCAACTGGCCGGTGGTGAGTTGTCCGCCCACGACAAGTTGCGCGCCAAACCAGCTGATGGCGATGATGCAGCCATAGACCACCAGGTTCATCACGGGGTGTGTGATGGCCATGAGGCTCTCGGCCTTGACATAGAGCTGGTAGAGGCCGCGTGCCGCAAGCTCGAACTTCTGGTTCTCGTAGTCCTCGCGCACAAACGCCTTGACCACGCGGATGGCGCTGACGTTCTCCTGCACGGCGTTGTTCATCACGTCATATTGCTGGAACACGCGGGCGAAGGTAGCGCTCACACGGCTGATGACCAGCGTGAGCACCACGGCCAGGATGACGGCCGCGATGATAAAAATCAGGCTCATTTGCCCACTGATGACAAAGCACATGACGATGCTCGAAAGCATCGAAAAGGGCGCGCGTATGCTGGTGCGCAGCAACATCTGGAAGGCGTTCTGCAGGTTGGTCACGTCGGTGGTCATGCGCGTGACCAGGCCCGAGGTGGAATACTTGTCGATGTCGCTGAAGGCGAAGCGCTGGATGTTGCGGTACATGGCGCGGCGCAGGTTGGCGGCAAAGCCCGTCGAGGCGTAGGCGACAAACCGTCCCGCTAGGATGCCCATGGCCAGGCTCATGAAGGCCATGAGCAGCATCAGGCCGCCGTAGCGGTAGACGCCTGCCAGGTCGCCGGCGTTGATGCCACGGTCGATGAGCCACGACGTGACGTAGGGGATGAGCACGTCGAGGAGCACCTCGAGGAGGATGAAAATGGGTGTCAAAATCGCTGCTGTGCGATATTTTCCCAGTTGTTTGAGCAGTGTTTTAAGCATCAGTTTCTTTTTTTAATGGTGGGGGCCAAGGCTTGGCCTTGGCATAGCTGACCGTGGCGGCCCTGGTGGGGGAGACTGAGGTGCGGCCTGGTGGGGCAGCGGTCGGCTATGCCACGCCCACGGCGTGGCCGCTACTGACTGCAGATGATGCGCGCCATCTCGTTGAGGGTGAGGCACTGGCCGCGCTCGATCTTGCGGCGGTCGTTGTGGTGCTCCCAGGGCGCAAGCATCAGCAAGCGCCCCTCGGCGCAGGCCTCAAATCACGCGCCACCGGGCTTGGCCAAAGGGGCAAAGCCATTCTCCTGCAGCACGATTAGGCGGCAGCCATGCTCAAATGCCTGGCGCATCACCGCCTTCTCGCCCGGGCTGATGCTGGGCGAGACCAGCACCGCCCCGCGCAGCGCCTTTTCGAGAAAGGCCTGCACCGTGGCGTCAATCTCTTGGTCGGTGAGCCGCCGCGTGCACTGCACCTGCTCGAGCCACGGCTCGTCAAGAAGGAAGATGTTGCCCATAGCCTCAAAGGTGTAGTTGCCGACACGCACGTCGCGCAGCACCTTGAACAGGTCAGGCTTAGCGCGTTTGATGGCCAGGCGCTGGGGGTTTTTGTGCAGGTAGTCAAACATGCGGCCCAGGTGCCCTGTCCCCTCAAGAATCCTGTCGTTGTAGCCGGTCTCCCACAGCGTGGCCCTGTGGTCGCCACGCTGGACTCGCAAGGCATGGTTGCAGGCCATCTTGAAGCCGTTGACGACTGCGCCCAGATGGACCGGGATAGGCTCGTGGACAAACAAAACGAAGTGCAGATGGTCGGGCATCAGTTGCCGTGCCATGACCTCAATCACGGGATAGTCGCGGGTGACATCCTCCAACGCCTGCAGCACAGCGTCGCCGAGCGGGCTGTTCTCCATCACCGCCGGTGTGACCTCGCCGTCGCCGGTAACCTCGCCCAAAAGATGGGCGCGTCCTGCCACGACAAGGGTGATCATGTAGATGCACCTGCCCCTGTAGTCGTGGCCAATGCGCCTGCGCTTCATCGACGGCTTGGTGCCGCCTGCCCATCGCTGCTTGTCCTTGAATTGCTCCCAGTCCATTTTCTGTTGTTGTTTGGCCAAGGCGTGGCCTTGGCATAGCTGACCGTGGCGGCCCTGGCGGAGCCAAAAGCCGCGACAAATTTACGAAAAAATCAGTTGCGCATTAAACAAAATTGAAGTAATTTTGTCATTTGATTAAAATAATGACACACATGAAGCTGAAAATCATAACCCTCTCGGCTTGTCTGCTGGCGACAACCGCAGCGGTGGCGCAAGAGATTGAATACACTGGTGTGAGAATTTTTGACCCGTCGGTGCACTCGGTGCAAGTGGCTCCAGCCAGCAACCCCTATCTGCCGCCCGTCATCGCCATGGGCAGTGACGACCGCCTCAACGTGTCGTTTGACGTGCTGGACTATGACGTGCACTATCTGCGCTACAGCGTGTATCACTGCGACGCGCAGTGGCGGCCGTCGCAGCTGGTCGAGAGCGAGTGGGTGAGCGGCTTCAACCAAGCCGACATCACCGACTATGCCCAGAGCCAGGCGACGTTTGTGCAATATTACAACTATGCCTTCAGCCTGCCCAACGACGAGATGCAATTGCTCATCAGTGGCAACTATCTGCTGCGTGTCTATGAGCAGGACGACCCTGACAAGGTGTTGTTCCAGACCCGCTTCAGTGCGTGTGAGAACCGTGTCGGGGTGCAGGCGGCAGTGACCTCGCGCACCGACTTTGACTACAACAACGCGCACCAGCAGCTTGAGATTCAGCTGAACTACAAGCCCGGCACCATCATGGACCCCTACGGCGAACTCACCACCATCATCAGCCAGAACACCCGCACCGACAACGAGGTGGTGCTGCGCCAGCCCATGAGCGTCGGGGTGGGCACCGTGAACTACGAGCACCAGCCGCAGCTGGTGTTCAAGGCCGGCAACGAGTACCGGCGTTTTGAGACGGTGTTTGAGCACTCGCTGAACATGGGCGTGCAGGCCATCGAATACTTCGAGCCCTACATGCACGCGACACTCTATCGCGACGAGCCCCGCATCGGGCATGAATACATCTACGACCAGACACAGCACGGGCGTTTCACCATCCGCAACGCCGAGGCCACCGACAATGCCACCGAGGCCGACTACATGGTGACGCACTTCACGCTCGACACGGGGGGCGAGCGTCTGACCGGCGGCAACATATTTCTGGAGGGCGAGTTTGCGCACGGCCTGCCTGCCGAGCGTGTGCTGATGCAGTGGAATGCGGCAATGGATTGCTACACGTGCGACCTGCTGCTCAAGCAGGGCGCCTACAACTACCAGTATCTGTGGGTACCTGACGGGACGCAGGTGGGCCGCACCGACATCATCGACGGCGACAAGTATCAGACTGTCAACAACTATTACATCCGCGTCTACGACCGCCCGTCGGGGGCGCGCTATGACCGCCTGGTGGGCTTTGGGGTTGCCCGGTCGGGAATCTGAATCATGGCCAAGAGGCCACGGCGTGGCCTTGGCATAGACAACCGAGGGGGAGCCAGCGAGGCTCTCCCTTTATGATTGCCGTTGTGAGTCTTATTGATGATTTTTTTGCATCCTGATGATGGCGACATAGGTGAGCAGCACCAGGTTCATCATCAGGGCGTAGATGATGGCTGGGGTGGCGATGACCGGGTTGTCGAAGATAAAGGGGCTGGAGGCGATGGCGATGGCCTGTGCGGCATTCTGCATGCCCACCTCGATGACGATGGTGCGGCGCACTTGCCCCGAGAGCCGGGCGACCCTTGCCATCATCGACGCGACCCCAATGGCCAGCAAGATCAATGCCAGCACACAAGTGCCCAGTTGTCCGAAATTGTCAATTATTGTCAGCTTGTGCTGGACGAAGAAAATGCCGGCCAGCAACATCAGTGCCGGGAAAGCCACCTTGCCCAGCACCCGCGCCATCCTGCTCGCCGCCACGGGCCACCAATGCTTGACAGCCACGCCCAGGGCAATGGGCACCGCCATGAGCACGATGTTCTGCACCAGCAGGTTGCCCACAGGCAGATGCACGGCACCGACCGCCTCGGCCCCACTGACAGCCACCGCCCATGCCAGGATGACGGGGACAGTGACCAGGGTGATGAGGCTGCTGAGGGCAGTCAACGTCACCGAGAGCGCCACATCGCCTCCGGCCAGCATCGAGAACACATTGCTCGAGCTGCCGCCCGGGCAGCAGGCTATCAGCACCATGCCCACAAAGAACAGAGGTGGCAGCTGGAACGCCACGGCCAAAGCATAGGCGACAAGCGGCAGCACCACCAGCTGCCCCAGCAGACCGACAACCACAGGCCGTGGGCGCCGCGCCAGCAGCTTGAAGTCGCCTAGCCTCAATGTCAGGCCCAGGTCAAACATCAAGATAGAGAGAATCGGTATTACGAGCAGGATAGGATTCATAGAAGGTTAATTAAAGAGCAGTAAATCATTGATTAGCAACAAACTGATGTAATGATTTTAAACTTTAAATTTAATATTTCTATTGTTAAAGCAAGGCTTTAACTTTCATGACGCATCTGATTTCGGCACGAGCAATGCGCTGGCCTCATAGAGGACATATAGCGGCATGAACACGACCGCCAGTGTAAACAGGTCGCCGGTGGGAGTGATCATGGCTGCGAGCACCACCAGCGCAACGATGGCATGGCGGCGATACTTTGCGAAGAAGTCGCGGTGCAACACCCCCACACTGCCCAGCAGCCACGACAACAGCGGCAGCTCAAACACCACCCCCATAAAGAACACCATCATCAGGAAGGTGTCCATATAGCTGTCGAGCGACACCTGGTTGGGCACCAATGCGCTCACATGATAGTCGGCCAGGAAACGCAAGATGATGGGGAACACCATGTAATAGCCCACCGCCACGCCCATATAGAACATCAGCACCCCAAAGAGGAACGCGCGTCGCACACCTCGCCGCTCGTTCTGATAGAGCGCCGGCGCGATGAACGTCCACAGCAGGTAGAGGATGATGGGGAAAGTGAGCACGACCGCCAGCCAGAACGACGTGCTGAGGTGGATGTAGAGCTGCGACGCCAGCTGGATGTTGATCAGGTCGACGTGAAACTGCCCTCCCATCTCGGGCATGCCCGGCATGAGGCCCGCCAGGCGGTCGATCCAGCGGTAGAGCACGAAGTCGCCGTTGCAGGGTGCCAGGATCACGCGGTCGAAGATGTCGGGCATCCACACAAACAAAGCCACGGCGGCGACAACCAGCACCACCGCAATTTTGATCAAGACAGCCCTCAGGTCGTCAAGATGCTCCCAGAAGGACATTTCCTTCAAGTCGTCTTCGGCCACCTACTTCTCCAGCTTCTTGGGCTCGTCGACAGGCTTGTTCATTTCCTCCTCGACCTCGTTGAGGCCTTTTTTGAACGCGCTCATGCCCTTGCCCAGCCCCTGCATGAGCTCGGGAATCTTCTTGCCGCCGAACAACAGCAGCACAACCACCACGATGGCAATCCATTGCCATCCCATAATCATCATTATCATAAATGTGTCACTTTTTGTTTTCCTGTGTGATGGGCGCAGGCATCGCCTGGCCATAAATCAGGCACAAAATTAGTGGTTAGTGGTGACATGGGCAAATTTTGCCGCATTTTTTGCACCCATGTTGTGAGAATTGATTACTTTTGCACGCTCAAAACGAAACTCAAATCTAAAAATAAAGAAAATAGAATGAAAGCATTTGTATTTCCCGGACAAGGCTCACAGTTTGTGGGCATGGGCAAAGACCTGTATGACAACAACGCAAAAGCCAAGGAGCTGTTTGAGAAGGCCAACGAGGTGCTGGGTTTCCGCATCACCGACCTGATGTTCAACGGCACCGAGGACGACCTCAAGCAGACCAAGGTCACTCAGCCCGCCGTTTTTCTTCACTCGGTGGTGCTGGCTCTGACGATGGGCGATGAGTTCAAGCCCGACATGGTTGCCGGCCACTCGCTGGGCGAGTTCAGCGCGCTGGTTGCCGCCGGAGCGCTGTCGTTTGAGCAGGGCTTGAAGCTTGTCGAGGCTCGTGCGCTGGCCATGCAGAAGGCTTGCGAGGCCGCTCCGAGCACCATGGCCGCGATCATCGGCATGCCCGACGAGAAGGTTGAGGAGATCTGCGCCACCATCCCCGGTGTGTGTGTTCCCGCCAACTACAACTGCCCCGGCCAAGTCGTGATTTCGGGCGAGTTTGAGGCCATCGAGGCTGCATGTGCCAAGTTTAAGGAGGCCGGTGCCAAGCGCGCTCTGCCGCTGAAGGTGGGTGGAGCGTTCCACTCGCCGCTGATGGAGCCCGCTCGCGCCGAGCTGGCCCAGGCCATCGACGCCGCCGAGTTTATGGTGCCTCGTTGCCCCATCTATCAGAATGTCGACGCCAAGCCTCACACCGACCCCGCCGAGATCAAGGCCAACCTGGTCAAGCAGCTGACCGCTCCCGTGCGTTGGAGCCAGATCATGGCTGCGATGGTTGCCGACGGCATGACCGAGGCCGAGGAGGTGGGTCCGGGCAAGGTGCTGCAAGGCCTGATTGGCCGCACCTACCGCGACGTCACCGTCACGGGCCGCCAATAAGTTGAACTTCTTCACAATGCACAGTCACGTCATGTGATTGTGCATTGTGCATTCTGCCTCTAATTATGGATTATTTATTTCTCATTTTGGGACTGGGTCTGCTACTGGTGGCAGCCGACCTGCTTGTCGACTCGTCGGTGGCCATCGCGCAGCGCGCCAAGATATCCAACTTTATCATCGGCCTGACCATCGTGGGCATGGGCACCTCCTCGCCCGAGCTGTTTGTGGGCATTTCGTCGGCCCTGAGCGGCAACGGCGACATCGCCATGGGCAACGTCGTGGGGAGCAACATCGCCAACATCCTGCTCATTCTGGGCGTGTCGGCCACCATCCTGCCGTTCTCGATCGAGCGCACGACGCAGCGCCGCGACATCCCGTTCGGCATCTTCGCGTCTGTCATGCTGCTGTTGCTGGCCAATGACAAGTTGATGCCCGGCATCGCCGAGAACACCGTTTCGCGGCTTGACGGCATCTTTTTCCTGGTACTGTTTGTCGCCTATATGTGCTATGTCATCATCGGCAAGGGCAAGAACCCGCAGGAGGCCATGCAACAGGCCGAGGAGGAGACCAAGAGCAAGTTTACCGGCAAGAATCCCGTGCTGCTGTGGTGCATCGCACTGGCCTCACTTGCCGGCCTGATCTTCGGTGGCAACCTGTTTCTTGACTCGGCCAAGAACCTTGCGCGCGAGTGGGGCATGAGCGAGGCGGTGATCGCCATCACCATCGTCGCTGTGGGCACCTCGCTGCCCGAGCTCATCACCGCCATCGTGGCCGCCTGCAAGAACAACCCCCAGCTTGCGCTGGGCAATGTGCTGGGCAGCAACGTGTTCAACATCCTGTTCATTCTGGGCCTGTCGGCCACAGTCAAGCCGCTGACGCTGGTTGGCATCAACATTGTGGACTATGTGGTTGTGCTGGTGGCCAGTGTGATGACCTATCTGGTGGTGTTCACCTTCGGCAAGCGCCGCTTTGACCGCATCGAGGGCGTGATTTTCCTGCTGTGCTACGTGGCCTACACCGTCTACCTGCTCATGCGGTGACCACGGCTTGCATCCCAACAGAAGATGCCTGCAGTCGCATGACTGCAGGCATCTTTTATGTTTCAGCCGCCGACACTGCGGCGCGTGTCACAGCAGGTCGCGCACCAGCATGTCGCCTCCATGGGCCAGCTGTGCGTCACGCATCTGCCGCATGTGCTGCCGCAGCTTTTTGAATCGCGTGTCGGCAGCGGAGATAAAGTCGGAGTTGCCAAGTTGTGACAACGCATCCAGTGATTCGTTGACCGTGAGTTGCGTGACATCATAGGCCGGCACAAAGGCACGCTTGTCGCTGTCGCCCACGGGCGTGAGCAGGCCAGCTCGCGTCAGCCGGTCCAGCAGCTGGTCGGCCAGAGCGCTCGGCAGGTCGATGTCGGCGACGAGCTCGTTGCTGGTCAGGGGCGGCTTGCGCTCGCTGAAACGCTTTGCCGCCATGGCCAGGATGCCCAGCGCCAATTGGTCGGCATATCGCGCCGAGATGCCGGCGGCCTGCTCGGTGTGCGCAAAGTTGTAGTAGTTCTGTCCGGCGTAGGTCAGCGCCACACCCGACAGCGTGATCAGCCACGTGAGCTGCAACCACACCAGCAGCAATGGCAGGAAGGCAAAGCTGCCGTAGATGGCGTTGTACTTTGACACATAGACCTGTCCGGTGACAAAGAGCCACTGCAGCAGATGGAAGGCGACCGAGCACAGCAGTCCGGCCCACAGCGCGCTGGACAGGTTGACGCGTGTGTTGGGGATGATATAGAAGGCCGCCGTGAACACCAGCCACGTGATGAGCCATGGGACAAAACGCAGCACCGTGCGTGCCACCGGCGACAGGAAGTCGTCGGCCATCACCTGCTGGACGGTGTCGCTCATCAGCACCTCGACGCCTGTGGTGCACACCATCAGCACCGGCAGCAAGAGCATCAGCGCGGTGTAGTCGGTGAACTTCCTGACAAGCGACCTGCCTGTGTTGATGTTCCACACGCCATTGAAAGCGTCCTCGACATTATTCATCAGCGAGAGCAGGGTCCACAGCAGCACCACCAGGCCGATGCCGATGAAGGCCCCCTGCGATGCCTGCGAGAGATAGTTGTCGACATAGGTCAACGCCTGCGTCAGTGCTTGCCGCTGAGCGGGGAAATAGTTCATGAGCTGCCCCTGCATGAGATTCTGGAAGCCAAAGCCCCGTGCGATGGCAAAGAGCATGGCCAGCGCCGGCACCAGTGCCAGGACAGTGCTGTAGGTCAATGAGCCTGCGCGCATCTGCAGGTCACGGTCCATGAACGACCTCACACTGAGGTTGACAATCTTGACCGCCTTGACCTTCCAGGTGTTGCTGGCATCGTGCCACACCCGGTTGACGCAGTAGTCCACATTGTCGCTCAGGCGCTTCCACAGCCCCCTGCCCCGCGCTTGGCCGGCCCGATTGTTGTTCTTTTCCTTCTTTTGCTTCATCGCCTCGTGTTTGACAATCACGCCCACAAAAGTAGTGCAAACCACCCGAAAAGCCAAATTTTCGCTCATTTTATTGCACATTTGGCATAATATTTGTACATTTGCAGAAAAAAACTGAAAACTATGAACAAGAATTTCATTATCTTACTTGTTATGACGGTGTTCATGGCAGCGACAGCGACCTGCAAGGTCAAGAACTATGTGCCCGAACGTGGCGATTACACTTTCAAAACGCAGGTCTGTGCTACTGTCGACGAAGAAGAGGGCTGGACCCTGGCCGACAGTGTCATCACCACCGTCACCGACAAGATGGGCCACTCATTTACGCTGGTGAGTCCCACACAACCGCTCGACACAATCTACTGGAAAGGATTCGGCGAAATTCGCGAGGACGACATCAACTTTGACGACATACCCGACTTGATGATTTGTCTGGGCCCGACAAACAGTTTCGGCGGTTTCACCTACGACGGCTATGTCTGGGACAATGCCGAGCACAAGTTTGTGCGTGTCGAGAAGTTTGACGAGATTTTGGATCCCGAGTTCTTTCCCGAAAAGAATCAGATTCTGGGCACCTTCCGCATCGACAACCACTACTGGACGAGCCTCTATGAGTGGCAGAACGGCAAGCTTGTGCTCATTGAGGAGAGCGACTTTATAGATCCCCTGAACGAGTGACCTGCCGACGCACCCGCCATTGCCCCATCGCCCCTGCCTGCCGGCCACCTAGGCCAGCCGGCAGGGGCCTTTTGCAACGCCAAAATCGCTGCCCAACGCTGTTTTTTGGGTGTTGTTGAAAAATTGTGTTGAAAAAATTGGGTGTATGTCGCGGAAAAGTGGTATTTTTGTGAGATTTTTAGAAGAAACAGATGAAATACCTGAGTTTGCCCGACCCGATGCCCCGCATTCTCCCCTTCTATCTTGCGATGGAGGAGTATGCCGCCCGCATCATCGGCCAGGCTGACATCTTCTTTATGTGGCAAGTTCGCCCGACGGTCATCTTTGGCCGCAACCAGCTGATTGACAACGAGGTGAACTTGGACTACTGTCGTGAGCACGGCATTGAGTACTATCGTCGCAAGAGCGGTGGCGGGTGTGTGTATGCCGACATGAGCAACATCATGTTCAGCTACATCACACGCAGCGACAACGTCGAGTTGACCTACTCGCGCTACACCCGCGCTGTCGTGGCGATGCTGCGTGAGCTGGGCCTGAACGCCAGCGACACGGGCCGCAACGACATCCTGATTGACGGCCAGAAGGTGAGCGGCAACGCGTTCTATCACCTGCCGGGCCGCAGCATCGTGCACGGGACGATGCTCTATGACACCGACATGACCCACATCACGCATGCCATCACCCCGAGCAAGAGCAAACTGGCGTCGAAGGGTGTGAAGAGCGTGTCGAGCCGCATCACCACCATCCGCCAGCACAGCGACATCAGCCTTGAGGCCTTCAAGGCACACGCACGTCGCAGCCTGTGCGACAGCGAGCAGCAGCTGCACGCGGATGATGTTGTCGAGATTGAGCAAATCATGCAGACCTATCTCACGCCCGAGTTCATCCTGGGCAACAACCCGCGCTGCAACCAAGTCAAGCGCGAGCGCATCGATGGTGTGGGCGAGCTTGAGTGCAGCCTGGAGCTGCACCGCAACCGCATCACCGGCATCAACCTGGCCGGCGACTACTTCTTGCTGGGCGACCTGGACGGTGGCCTGCTTGACCGGCTGCACGGCGTGGCCTACACACGCGAGGCTGTGGCCGATGCACTGGCCGATGTGGATGTGCGTCAGATTATCATGAATTTAAGTACAAATCAATTTATTAACTTTTTAACCGACTAAATCACAATTATGGCAGACGAAATCAAGATCACCTGTCTCCACGACAAGCATGTTGCCCTGGGCGCGCTGATGAGCCCGTTCGCTGGCTATGACATGCCCATCCAGTACAACGGCATCGAGACCGAGCACAACGCAGTGCGCAAGGCCGTCGGCGTGTTCGACGTGTCGCACATGGGCGAGGTGCGCATCACCGGTCCCCAGGCCGAGAAATTTGTCAACTATATCTTCACCAACGACATCGCCGGTGCCGAGGTTGGCAAAGTGTTCTATGGCATGATGCTCTATCCCGACGGAGGTACTGTCGATGACCTGCTGGTCTACAAGATGGGCGACAACGACCTGTTCCTGGTCATCAACGCCGCCAACATCGACAAGGACGTGGCTTGGATCAACGAGCAGGCTGCCAACTTTGACGTCAAGGTTGACCACCAGAGCGACTACTACTCTCAGCTGGCCATCCAGGGTCCGGAGGCCGAGAAGACCATGGCCGCCGTGCTGAACATCGACTGCAGCGACCTGACGTTCTATACGCACAAGGAGATTGAATATGACGGCGAGACCATCATCGTGAGCCGCACGGGCTACACCGGCGAGGACGGCTTTGAGGTCTATGCCAGTGCAGCAGTGATCATGAAGATGTGGGACATGCTCATGGCCGCCGGCGTCCAGCCCTGTGGTCTGGGTTGCCGCGACACGCTGCGCTTTGAGGCTGGCCTGCCGCTGTATGGCGACGAGCTGACCGCCGAGATTTCTCCCATCGTTGCCACGCTGGGCATGTTCTGCAAGCTGGACAAGGAAGGCGGCTTTATCGGCCGTGACGCCTGCGCTCAGCAGAAGGCCGAGGGCAGCGCCAAGAAGCTTGTGGGCCTTGAGCTGAAAGACAAGGCCATTCCTCGTCATGGCTATGAAGTGCTCGACGGCGACAAGGTTGTGGGCTACATCACCACGGGCTACCGCAGCATCTCGTGCGAGAAGAGCCTTGCCTTTGCGCTTGTCGATCGCGCCGTTGGCGCTCTGGGCAACGAGCTGAGCGTGCGCATCCGCAAGAAGGTGTTCCCCGCCACTGTGGTGAAGAAGCGCTTCTATCAGCCCAACTACAAGAAATAATGGATAATCCAGACATTCATCAATCAACAGACAATTAACCAACTAAACAAATAACAAACAACACAATGAGCAAGATTATCGAAGGACTCTATTACAGCGAGTCGCACGAGTATGTGAGAGTAGAAGGCGAGTTTGGCTACGTAGGCATCACCGACCACGCACAGCACGAGCTGGGCAACGTGGTGTATGTCGACATGCCCGATGTTGACGACGAGGTGACCGCCGGCGAGGAGTTTGGCGCTGTCGAGAGCACCAAGGCTGCCAGCGACCTGATCTGCCCGGTGAGCGGCACTGTGGTCGAGGTCAACGAGGCTCTTGAGGACGAGCCCGGCCTGATCAACAAGGATGCCTTTGAGAACTGGATCATCAAGGTTCAGCTCAGCGACAAGGGCGAGCTCGACAACCTGATGGACGCCGCCGGCTACAAGGCCATGATCGGCGAGTAATCACGACTTTTGTTTTCACGAATTTTGAGATAGATTCGGCCAGCACTTCTTTTATCACGAATTTGAGAATTTTCGAATTATATTAACGACCCTGCACCAGTTCGCACGAACATCCGAGCAATCGTATCATCGAAAATTCGAAAATTCGTGATAAGAAAAGTCGAGCCAGATTTCGAGAGTTCGTGAAATTTTAACTGTCAAAATCTAGAACAAACAAAATGAACTATAAGTTTTTTCCGCACACCGACGAGGACATCCGCGCGATGCTCAACACCTGTGGCGAGCGCTCGCTGGACGACCTCTACAAGGACGTGCCCAGTGAGCTAGTTCTCAAGCGCGAGTATGCTCTGCCCGACGCTTTCAGCGAGGTGGACATTCGCCGCTACTTTGACGAGTTGGGCTCGTTCAACACCCCGCTGACCTGCTTTGTTGGCGCCGGCTGCTATGACCACTACTCGCCCAGCGTGGTCAACGACATGATGCGCCGCAGCGAGTTCCTGACGAGCTACACTCCCTATCAGGCCGAGATTTCGCAGGGCACCCTGCAGTATATCTTCGAGTACCAGAGCATGATGACACAGCTGACGGGCATGGAGGTGAGCAACGCGTCGATGTATGACGGCTGCACCGCCACCGCCGAGGCCATGATGATGGCTGTTGCCAACGCCAAGAAGCGCAACAAGGTGCTCATCAGCGACACAGTGAACCCGATCATCATCCGCGTTGTCGAGACCTACGCCAAGTTTCACGGCGTGGTGGTCGAGCACATCAAGGAGGAGAACGGTGTGACCAGCCGTGCCGACTTTGAGGCGAAAATCGCCAAGGACGATGTTGCCGGCGTGATCGTCGCCTCGCCCAACTTCTATGGCATTCTCGAGGACTACAGCGGCTGGGCCGACCTGTGCCACGAGCACAAGTCGCTGCTGATCATGAACTGTGTTGCCAGCGCCCTGGGTGTGATCAAGACACCTGCCGAGTGGGGTGCCGACATCGCCGTCGGCGATGGCCAGAGCCTGGGCATCCCGATGAACTTCGGCGGCCCGTACGTGGGCTATCTGTGCACGAGCAAGAAGCTCATCCGCAAGATGCCTGGCCGCATCGTCGGTGCCACCGTCGACGCCGACGGCAAGCGCACGTTTGTGCTGACCCTGCAAGCGCGCGAGCAGCACATCCGCCGCGAGAAGGCCACGAGCAACATCTGCTCGAACGAGAGCCTGATGGCCCTGTATGTGACCATCTACCTGTCGCTGATGGGCAAGCAAGGCCTGCGCGAGGTCAACGAGATGGGCTACAGCGGTGCCCACTATCTGGCCGAGCAGTTGTCAGCAACTGGCAAGTTTGAGCTGGCCTATCCCGACCAGCCGTTCCTCAACGAGTTTGTCGTGAAGACCGACCTCGACCTCGACCAGCTGCAAGACTGGTGCGTGGACGAGGGCATCCAGGCGGGCTTGAAACTTGACGACCACCGTCTGCTACTGTGTGTGACCGAGATGCGCAGCAAGAACGAGATTGACGCGCTGGTCGAGAGCATCCAGGATTTCATCAATTCTAACCAAGAGGAGGCATAAGGACTATGAATAACGTATATTACGGAAAACTCATATTTGAGTTGTCGCGTGAGGGTCGTCGTGGATACTCCCTCCCCAAGAATGAGATGAGCGAGTACAAGCTGGAGTCGCTTCCCGGCACGCTGCTTCGCAGCGATGCCCCCGGCCTGCCCGAGTGCGACGAGCTGACAGTAGTGCGCCACTACACCAACATGAGCAACAACAACTTCGGTGTCGACACCGGGTTCTATCCCCTGGGGTCGTGCACGATGAAGTATAACCCCAAGATCAACGAGGACATCGCAGCCCACCCTGCATTCAGCAACCTGCATCCGTTGCAGAGCATCGACACCGTCCAGGGCGCGCTCGAGGTCTACTACAAGCTGCAGGAGAGCCTGTCGGAGCTGGCTGGTATGAAGGAGTTCACGCTCAACCCGTTTGCGGGTGCTCATGGCGAGCTGACCGGCCTGATGGTGATGCGCAGCTACCATGCGAGCCGCGGTGACATCAAGCGCACCAAGGTCATCGTGCCCGACTCGGCCCATGGCACCAACCCCGCCAGCGCCGCAGTGTGCGGTCTGGACGTGGTGGTGGTCAAGAGCCGCCCCGACGGCACGGTTGACGTCGACGACCTGCGTCCGCTGCTCGACGACAGCATCGCCGGCATGATGATGACCAACCCCAACACGCTGGGCATCTTTGAGCACTCGATCGCCGAGATTGCCAAGCTGGTGCACGAGTGTGGCGGTCTGATGTACTATGACGGCGCCAACCTCAACCCGATGCTGGGCAAGGTGCGTCCGGGCGACATCGGCTTTGACATCATGCACATCAACCTGCACAAGACCTTCTCGACCCCCCACGGTGGCGGCGGTCCCGGCAGTGGCCCGGTGGGCGTTCGCGCCGGCCTGGAGCAGTTCCTGCCCAGCCCCCATGTGGTGCGTCAGGACATCGACGAGGACAGCTATCGCTATGACGTGGAGTTCGGTGGCGACTCGCTGGGGTCGATATCGGGCTTCCTTGGCAACTTTGCCGTGATGCTGCGCGCCTACACCTACATTTTGAGCCTCGGTCACGAGAACGTCAAGATGGTGGGTCCGCTGGCCACGCTCAACGCCAACTACATCAAGGAGTCGCTCAAGGACGTGTATGAGCTGCCTCTCGAGGGTGTTTGCAAGCACGAGTTTGTGTTTGACGGCCTGAAGGACAAGTCGACCGGTGTGACCACGCTCGACGTTGCCAAGCGTCTGCTGGACTATGGTTTCCATGCTCCGACCATCTACTTCCCGCTGCTGTTCCACGAGGCTCTGATGATTGAGCCTTGCGAGACCGAGAGCAAGGAGACCCTGGATGCTTTCATCGCCGTGATGCGCAAGATTGCGCAGGAGGCCAAGGAGCAGCCCGAGATGGTCAAGTCGGCTCCGCACCACACCCCTGTGCGCCGTCTCGACGACACGCAGGCCGCGCTCAAGCCGGTTGTGACGTTTGCCGAGCTGGCCAACTCCTGAGAGATTGAGAACAGAAAATCTGTGAACGACTCGGAATTCTCGGAGTGCTCTGAGAACTCCGAGTCGTCATGAATTGAAAACCGAAAACAAGTTATGACATTTGACCTTATTATAATAGGTGCCGGCCCCGGCGGCTATGAGATGGCCGCATCGGCGGCCCAGAAAGGGTTGACCGTCGGCATCGTCGAGCGTGACCAGATGGGTGGCACCTGCCTGAACCGCGGCTGCATCCCCACCAAGGCCCTGTGCCGCAATGCCGAGGTGCTAGGCAACCTGAAAGAGGCCGCCGTATGGGGCATCCACGCCGATGGTTTCACGTTTGACTTCGGTGCTGCGATGTCGCGCAAAGACGAGGTTGTGACCCAGCTGCGCGAGGGTGTGAAACAACTCATGCAGTCGCCGGGCATCACAGCCATCGAGGGCGAGGCTCGCTTTGTCGACGCCCACACCATCGAGGTTGGCGGCGAGAAGCATGACGCCAAGAACATCGTCATCGCCACAGGCAGCGCTCCCAAGGGACTTCCCATCCCCGGTGCCGACCTGGCGATGACCAGCGACGACATCCTGTCGATGACCGAGTTGCCCAAGAGCCTTTGCATCGTGGGTGGCGGTGTGATCGGCATGGAGTTTGCTGCCATCTTCAACACCTATGGTGTCGAGGTGACCGTGGTCGAGTTCTGCAAGGAGATATTGCCACCGTTTGACAAAGACATCGCTAAACGCCTGAAGCAGACGCTGAGCAAGCGTGGCATCAAGGTGATCACTCAGGCTGCAGTCAAGGCCATCGCCCAGTGCGACGGCGGGTTGCAGGTGAGCTATGACCTCAAGGGCAAGGAGCAGAGCCTGGTGGCCGAGCGCGTGCTCATGTCGGTGGGCCGTCAGCCCGTGCTTCCGCAGGGTCTGGACACCATCGGCGTGACCGTGGGCCGTCGTGGCATCGAGGTCAACGACCAGATGCAGACGTCGGTCGCTGGCGTGTATGCCATCGGCGATGTCAACGGGCGCATGATGCTGGCACATGCCGCCAGTGCGCAGGGCGAGGTAGCCCTTGCTGCCATCCTGGGCAAGGAGTGTGAGATCAAGCTTGACATCGTGCCGAGTGCTGTGTTCACCGTGCCCGAGCTGTCGATGGTGGGCCTGACCGAGGAGCAGTGCGCCGAGCGCGGCATGGAGGTTGTTGTAAAGAAAGCCTTCTTCCGCAGCAACGGCAAAGCCGTGTCGATGGCCGAGACCGATGGCCTGATCAAGATGATTGTCGACGCGCAGTCGCGTCAGATTGTGGGTTGCCACATCTGTGGTGCGCATGCCGCCGACCTCATCCAGGAGGTGGTGATGGCGATGAACGCCGGCTGCACGGTCGATTGCCTGGCCGACAGCATCCACGGCCACCCCACCCTGACCGAGGTGGTGATGACCGCCGCCCGCCAGTTCTGAGGCGTCTAGATTCGCCGCTGCTCAAGTCAATCGCACTTGAGGTGGGTTCTATAAATTGAGAAATGAGCAATAAGGTTTTGGTCATCTTGGCTCGCCTTGCCGGCATATTTTGCCTCAACTGTTTGACCTGTAGCCCGCTACTATGTCGCACAGTTTGTGTCAAAATCTGCTTGACAATCCGAGCCGATCTGACTCAATCAATTTATAGAACCCACCTTGAGAATCACAGAAAAGACTCGAAATTCTCGGAAGATGCTGAGAATTCCGAGTCTTTTCAACTGAAAAAAGCCGTTTTTGTCAGAAAAGTTTGCACAGTCCGTGGGTTTGTGCTAATTTTGTTGCTTTATTCACCAACCATTCACGACGATGAAGAGAATAGCATTATACCTCATGGGCATGTGCGTGGCCATGACGGCAGCCGCTTCAGCCCCTCAGGGCTACTACAATTCGCTCAAGGGCAAGACCGGGCAAGAGCTGAAAACAGCGGTGCGCGATTTGACGGTCAACCACACCGTGCTGAGCTACAACAGTCTGTGGTATTACTACTACGACACTGACTATGTGCCTGGCAATCGCAACCAGGTGTGGGACATGTACAGCAACAACACTTACTACTTCGGCACGCGCGGCAATGCTGTGAGCGGGATGAACAAGGAGCACTCGTTCCCCAAGAGCTGGTGGGGCGGGTCGAAGAACGCGGCCTACAGCGACCTGCACCATCTGGTTCCGACCGACGCCAATGCCAACAGTGCCCGCTCTAACTGGCCTTTCGGCGAAGTAGCCAGCAGCAATTGGGACAACGGCCTGAGCAAGCGTGGCACTCCGCGCAGCGGTCAAGGCGGCGGCGCGACATACGTGTTTGAGCCTGCCGACCAGTACAAGGGCGACTTTGCACGCATCTACTTCTACATGGTGTCGTGCTATCAGGACCTGAACTGGAAGACCACCTATATGCTGTCGAACAGCGACTGGCGCACACTCACTCCGTGGTCGATCGACCTGCTTCTGCGCTGGGCACGTGAGGACCCTGTGAGCGAGAAGGAGATCAACCGCAACGATGCCATCGAGCGCTATCAGAACAACCGCAACCCGTTTGTCGACAACCCCGATCTGATGGAATATATCTGGGGTACGATGGTGGGCACCGCCTGGGACGGCAGCGGCACAGTGACTCCCGATCCCGATCCCGACCCGCAACCGAGCGATGTGGCCACGCTCATCTCGCCCACGCAGGGCACGGTGCTGGAGTTTGGCGACGTTGCCGTTGGCGACAGTGCGACGCTGACGCTGTATGTTCGCGGCGAGAAGTTCAGCAGTCCGCTCACACTCAAGTGCTACCTCAACAACTACAAGATGTTCTCGTTGTCGACCACCAGCATCGACACCACCTCGCTCAACAGTCTGGCTGGCTATCCGCTGCAGGTGACCTACAAACCCACGTCGCTGGGCGAGCATAAGGCCAAGATTCTGTTCAGTGGCGGCGGCATGAGCAGTTCGGTGGGCATCCAGTTGCGCGCCACGGGTGTCGAGTCGACAGCTGTCGAGCTGCCCGGCGATGTCAACGGCGACGGTGTGATCGACGTGGGCGATGTCAACATCATCATCAACATCATGCTGGGCAAGGCTGAGGCCGAAGACTATGACGGATGCGACATCAACGATGACGACATTGTCGACATGGCCGATGTCAACCAGGTCATCAACATCATGCTGGCCAAGCGCTAGGCAATGCACACTGAATTTTTGAATTGGATTAACTAAAATTCATCACCACCCTACTCCCCTTTGGTTTCAAAGGGGAGTTATTTTTGACGTTGGCACAAGGTTTGCAAGAAAGATGATGAATTAAAACGAAACTTAAGTTTCCAATGTAGTAATGCAGTAATGTAGTAATGTAGTAATGTAGTAAGGCCGTTACTCTCGCCTAATGGCATCACGGCACACTGCGTCTTTACGACCCACAACCAGCGCGCATCGCGGTCTGCCAGTGATACGGTCTACCAGCAAAGCGACCTGAATATTAGGTAACGGCCTTACTACCATACTACCATACTACCATACTACTCTACTACTCTACTACTCTAGAAAGTTTAGAACGAAAGAGACAAAGCAATGATTCTTGAATATCTCTCAGGCCCTGTGGTGGGGGCCGTGATCGGTTATATCACCAACGACATCGCCATCCGCATGCTCTTCCGCCCGCGGCAGCCGAAGTATATCCTCGGTTGGCACGTTCCGTTCACCCCCGGCATCATCCCCAAGGAGAAGAACCGCATTGCCGGTGCCATCGGCTTGAGCATCAGCGAGAACCTGATGAACCGCGAGGTGCTTGAGCAGAACCTGCTGAGCGACGACATGATTGCCAAAATCCGACAAGCCGTCCGTGATTTTGCCGAGGCGCAGATGCGCAACGACGAGACGTTCGAGCAGTTTGCCCGCCACTACCTCACCGAGTCCGAGGTCACTGCACTGCGCGACAATGTCGCCGGCGAGGCGACCCGTCTCATCAGCGCCAAGCTGCAAGACGGTGCGGTGGGTGGCCAGATTGCCCATGCCGCCACCGTGCATGTGATCGACAAGATGCACAACAGCCTGGCCGGGCGTCTGGGAGCCGACCGCCTGCTGGAGCCACTGGCAGGCCCGGTCGAGTCGTTGCTGGCGCGCCACATCAACGACGTGCTGCGTTCGCAGTCGGGCGATATGGTGTCGCGGCTGGTGGGCAACGAGGGCGACAAACTGCTCTCGACCCCCATGCGCCAGCTGCTGGCCGGCCACGAGGAGCAAGTGTCGCAGGCCGAAGACGGCATTGTCAGTGTCTATCGCACCGTCATCACCGAGCATCTGCCACGCATCCTCGCTGCCATCGACATCAGCACCATTGTCGAGCGCCGCATCCGCGAGATGGACATGGAGGAGGCCGAAGCCATCATCATGCAACTCATCCGCAAGGAGTTGCGCGCCATTGTGTGGCTGGGTGCACTGTTGGGCTGCGTGATGGGCGCCGTGATGACCCTCATCAACGCATAGCGACACAGTGTGGATCGTCCCCGGTGTGTCAGTAATATGAAAAGTTGAGAAAAGATTTGGTGGTTAGTGGAGGATTCAGTAACTTTGCGGTGAATGCTGGCGGTTGACACTGTCCAGCTGTGCTATTGAACTATGAAAATTTATAAAGGAAATCTGCTTTTCACACCCGACCGCACGGGTTTCCGGGTGATAGAGAACGGATATGTGGCGGTGGCCGACGGCCTCGTCACGGGTGTGTCGTCGCGTCTGAGCGACGTGAACAGTGGCGGCGCCGAGGTGGTTGACCTGGGCGACCGCTTGTTGATACCTGCAATGTGCGACATGCATGTGCATGCTCCACAATACCGCAACCAGGGCATGAGCATGGACCATGAACTGCTGACATGGCTCAATGTCTACACCTTCCCCGAGGAGGCCAAGTTTGCCGACACGGCCTACGCCGAGCGCATCTATCGCCGCTTTGTGCGTGACCTGTGGCGCTATGGCACGATGCGTAGTGCCGTGTTTGCCACCATCCATGCCGACAGCACGCGCCTGCTGATGCGGCTGTTTGAGCAGTCGGGCATGGGTGCGCTGGTGGGCAAAGTGGACATGGACCGCAACTGCCCCGATGCGTTGCGTGAGACGGTCGATGATGCCATTGCTGCCAACGAGGCGCTCGCCGCCGAGTTCAGCGACCCGACAGCGCTGGTGCGTCCCATCATCACGCCGCGCTTCATTCCGTCGTGCACGCCGGCAATGCTGCAGGCGTGCGGTCGTCTGGCCCGCGAGAAAGGCCTGCCCGTGCAGTCACACTTGTCAGAGAACCGCAGCGAAGTCGCGCTGGTGCACGAGCTTGAACCCGAGAGTTCGAGCTATGGCGACGCTTATCACCGCTATGGCCTGTTCGGTCAGACCCCGACGCTGATGGCCCACTGCGTCTACTCGTCGGACGACGAGATTGAGCTGATGCGCCGCGGCGATGTGATGGCGGTGCATTGCCCGACGTCTAACCTCAACATCGCCTCCGGCATGTCGCCGGTGCGCACGCTGCTCGACCGCGGTGTGCGTGTGGCTCTGGGCAGCGACATCAGCGGCGGCCACGACCTGAACATGTTCCGCGTGATGGTCTATGCGCTGCAGGTGAGCAAGCTGGCCAGTGTCGTGCAGGGCGTGCAGCCGCAATTGACATTGCCCGAGGTGTTCTGGTGCGCAACCAAGTCGGCCGGCAGTTTCTTTGGCCGCGTGGGCAGTTTCGAGCCGGGCTATGAGTTTGACGCGCTTGTCATCGACGACAGCGATCTCAACTTTGACCACTACACGCTGCTTGAGCGTCTGGAACGCTTTGTCTATCTGGGCGACGACCGCCACATCGTCGGTCGCTACTGCCGTGGCCGTGAGCTAGCCTCGCCCCCTTCGGTCGACTAGACATCCTCCCCTTTTTCTCCACTTGATTAACAACCATACTGAACTATGAAACTATCGAAATGTAACCATGCATTGGCGCTGCTGTGTGCCACGCTGCTGCCAGTGTGCGGCCTGGGCACCGCCGCACAGGCAATAATTAAT
>Ga0256404_1001447_pt1 | contig 57320 bp, 56 predicted proteins | sample RumenRJG_01DNA_FD_185990 | JGI IMG/M metagenome (GOLD analysis project Ga0256404, IMG submission 185990) | Bovine rumen microbial communities from Lethbridge, Alberta, Canada - RJG_01 | ecosystem: Host-associated > Mammals > Digestive system > Stomach > Rumen | place: Canada: Alberta | collected... | reverse complement strand
TTTTTCTACCTATAAAAACAAGTTTTACCATTCTATCTCCAACTTCTTCATCCCAGTCTTTTAGAGCATCTGGCTCATTTGCAATTATTTCTGCCAATTCTTCTTTTGGAGCAGTTGCAAGCCAATATCCACCTTCTGATAATTGGAGCTGTCTTCCTGCTTGTTCAAATATATATGACATGTCATTATCACTTTTAAACCAAACTAATCCTTTACACCTGATTACACTTTTAGGAAAACTTTCATTTACATATTGTCTAAATTTTGCCATGCTAAATGGTTTTCTTGAAGTATATACAAATGTTGAAATTCCATATTCTTCAGCTTCTCCTTCGTCATGGTGATGATGGTGCTCGTGGTGATGTTCTTCATGTTCATGCTCGTCTTGCTCTTCAATTTCATGTTCATGATTTTCATTCTCATGCACGTGTTTTTCATCATGTTCATCATCATCTTTTTCCAATTCTTTAAGCCATCCTGCTGATGTTGTGATTTTTTCAAAGTCAAAGTTGTTTGTATTTAAAATCTCTGATAAATTTACTTTTGCATAGTTTGTTTCAATTATTTTTGCAGTAGGTTGCAGACTTTTTATTACAGCCCTTACTTCGTTTAGTTCATCTTTTGTTACTTCATCAATTTTATTTAAAACTATTACATTACAAAATTCTATTTGTTGTATTAAAAGATTTTCTATATCTTCTTCATCTAGTTCTTCTTTTTGTAAATCTTTTCCGCAACCAAATTCTGCTACCAATCTTAGAGCATCTACAACAGTTATTATATTATCCAGCTCACATATATTTCCAAGTCCAGCTTGCTGTAATGTATTTTGAAGCATTGATATTGTTTGTGCTATTGGCATAGGCTCACATATTCCACTTGCTTCTATTAATATATAGTCAAATTTTCTTAATTTTAATATATCTACAATTTGCTTCATTAAGTCTTCTTTTAAAGTGCAGCAAATGCATCCATTTGAAAGTGGCACAACTTTTCCACTGTCCTCTTCCTGTATAAAGCCACCATCTGTTATTAATTTTGCATCTATATTTACTTCTCCTATGTCATTAACTATTACTGCTACTTTATAGCCCTCTTGATTATTTAGTATATAATTCATTAAAGTTGTTTTTCCAGCACCTAAATAGCCTGTAAGTAATGCAATTTTTGTTGGTTCCATTTTTATCTTCCTCCTTAAACTCAATCTTGCATATGTATTATACTATATTTTTTATCGAAAATACAAGTAGTTGCTGATTTTATCTCAACATTAATAAACATAGTTTTTATAAAATTAAATTCTTTTTTATTTTACTATGCAAAATTCTTTTTACTATTATTAAATTTTCTTTTTCTTGGATTTCGTAAAAGATTAAATATTTTTTGTAAATTACAAATCTATTATTCGTATTTCTATAAGAAGCCCCTCTATATGGAAGATATTTTAAAGACTCAACTTTTAACAAAATATTTTCCATATAGCTTATAGCAGATATTGGATTGCAAAGATTATATGTTATATAATTATAGGTATTAATAACATCTATCTTTGCACCATTATCTATTCCAATTTTGTAAAACCTTATAATGATGCTCCAATAACTCCCCCCACGTTTCTTCTAGAGTATATGTTTTATTCCCATTCTGTCTTTGCATTTCTTCGCCTTCTTCTAGTAATCTATCAATTATTTTCATTTCTTCGTCTGTAAATTGCATAATAACTTCCTCCTATTGATTTTTTATTTTATGTTCAAATTTTATAATAATTTTACTTATATGTCAACATTTTTTATGTAAATATCAAAAAAACATTTCGACATTTTTCTTGTTTTTGTGCACAATTAAAAGAGAGATACTTTATATAGTATCTCTTAATTATTAATAAAATTTATGTTATTCTAAAATTCTTTCTAATTTGAGAATTCGGAACCGTCCCCATTTCTCAAAAAAAATGTATTACTTAAAACACACTCATAGACTCCTCATCAAAATGTGAACGTGGAATAGATACCAATGGTCTGCAATAATAAAGCTTTAGGTAGTTATATAACCCTACATACCCATAATAGGTGGTCACTCCTCTTTCTGTATATGACATTTTTCCTACTCCTAAAACTTCGTAATCTCCTCCTCTACCCGGACTAGCCAAATTATAACTACAATCTCCACAATAAATTTTCTTATCAATTTCAAGTATGTATGAAAAATTAGAATTATTATAATATCCAACTGTATCGCAAGATAGATTGATTTTTGTCTCATGTGTTGCATTATAAGATGCCAAAAATAAATCTACAGTCGGTCCTCCTATAGCCCAATTTGCTACATTACTACAAAATTGTGACCATTTACTAACGTCTAGCAAATAAATCGCCGCATTTTTATCACCCCTACGACTTTGCCAATCAATAACAGTAGAATTCAAGGATAACCCTGGCTCACCAATTTCACCTTCATAGCTTACCCAATTAGGAGAGTTACTAACCAAATTTTTACTAATTAAATATATATTATTATCGTCCGCAAAAAACAATTGCCATTCCGTTACATCTGTTGATGTATATCCGTTATATCTTACTATTTCTCCATATTTATTTGATAATTTGGCATCTCCAATTATTACTGGTTCAATTTCTTTTTCCACTGTTTCAAATACTATTGTTCTACTTCCTATCGTTACTTGTCCTGTTTCATTAACTTCATTTATTTCATCTGTTGTTAATAATCTCTGACCATTTGGTCCTAACTCAACTAACAATTCTGTCAAACTTTTTGACACTTGTGTTTCTGTGTGGTTGTCCATATTTTTTTCTAATATCCATAAATCTCTTTGTTCCTGTACTGCACCACCTCTTGTTTCCTCTTTACTTTCTGCTGTTTTTATTATTATTCCGTTATTTCCTAATACTAGGCTAATGCTTATTCCAGCTAGAATTATTAAAACAATTATCGTAACCACCAAAGCTACTAATGTTATAGCTTTTTCACTGTTTTTAATATTATTTCTAGCAATTTTTTTGTTAATTTTTGTTATATTTTTCACCTTTTTTCTCCCCTTTCGTTTCCGCAAGCGAGGACAGTATCTTGTTTCTGTCCCATATTTTACTTCTGTTTTTTATTTTATAAATTCTCTATTCATTTGTCAACACTTAAAATACCGGTGTGTGTGTGTATATATACAGCTACAAGGGTTTGCTGGTTTTATTACATTTTCATTACATTTTTATTATGGTCAAATGGTGGTTGGTGGTCAATGGGGACGCCTTTAATTGACCAAAGGCGTCCCCATTGACCACCAATTAACCACCATTTGACCACTAGTAGTTTTTTATGTTCTGTGGTATAATATTAGCATATATTTGGAAATTGCCAAGATTCTTTAGTCCCTAATGGCAGAGCATATTGGCAGAAAGGTTTTAATATGAATTTACAAAATAATTTAGAAAAATTAGAATATAATAAAATTTTAGAAATGCTAAGTTCATTATGTGTAACTTTTATTGGAAAAGACTTAGCATGTAATTTGCAACCCTACTTTAATAAAGATAAGGTTGAAAAAAGCTTAAATGAAACAAGCGAAGCAGATGTTCTAAAATTTAGAAAAGGAAATCCTCCTATAGATGAAATTGAAGATATTGGCTCTAGCTTAAAAAAATTACAAAGCAATATTTGTTTATCTGAAAAAGAACTTTTAGATATTGCTTATATTTTTAGGCTTTCACGAGATTTAAAAGATTACTTTTTTAAAGATGAAAATTTTGATATATCCTCATTTCCTATTTTAGAGGTTCTTTTTACAAATCTATATTGTAACTTAGATATAGAAAAGGCAATTTCATCTGCAATAATAGATTCTAATACTGTAGCAGATAATGCTTCAAATAAGCTTTTTACAATTAGAAAAAATCTTAAAAATCTTGAAACAGATATTAAAGATAGTTTAAATAAAATCCTGCACTCACCTAGCTATTCAAAAGCCATAATGGAACCGGTTGTAACTATTAGAAATGATAGATATGTTATCCCTATAAAAGAAGAATATCGTTCAGTAGTTAAAGGCTTTATACATGATATTTCAAGCAGTGGTTCAACAGTGTTTATTGAGCCTATTCAAGTTTTCGAATTAAATAATAAACTTCAAACTTTAAAAATAGATGAAGCTGTAGAAGTAGAGCATATTTTAGAGGATTTATCAAATAAAATAACACCATTTATTTCACAACTTGAAAATGATGTAAATTTAATAGGAAAATTAGATTTTATTTTTGCTAAAGCAAATTTAGCAAAAAACATGAATGCTAACCTTCCTACTCTTAATGATAATAAACAAATCAACTTAAGAAAAGCACGTCATCCTTTAATAGATAGTACTTTAGTTGTTCCTATTGATATAAAAATTGGAGATAATTATTCTTGTCTTATTATTACAGGACCAAATACAGGTGGAAAAACTGTTACTCTTAAAACATGTGGTCTTTTATGTTTAATGGCATATTCTGGATTATTTATTCCAGCAGAAGAAAATAGCTCTATTTATGTGTTTGATAATATTTTTGCTGATATTGGTGATGAGCAAAGTATACAGGAATCTTTAAGTACTTTTTCATCACACATGACAAATATTATTAATATTTTAGATAAAGCAACCTCTAATAGCCTTATTCTAATTGATGAACTTGGTTCTGGTACAGACCCAATAGAAGGTTCAAGCCTAGCAATTAGTATTTTAGAATATATACGTAATTTAGATGCTACTTGCTTAACTACAACCCATTATCCAGAAATTAAAAATTATGCTTTAGTAACTGATGGTTTCGAAAATGCAAGTTCAGAATTTGATGTTGAAAACTTAAGACCAACTTTTAAATTATTAATTGGTATTCCAGGAAAAAGTAATGCATTTGCAATAAGCAAAAGACTTGGTTTAAATGAAAAAATTTTATCAAGAGCAAAAGAACTTTTAAATGAAGATGATATAAATATTGAAGATCTTCTTAAAAATATTTATGATGACAAGATTATAATTGAAAAAGAAAAAGAAGAAATTGAAAAAAATCATCATCAAATTGAGGCTTTGAGAAAGTCTCTAGAGAAAGAAAAACAAAATCAAGTTAATTCTAAAAATGATGCCATAGAAAAAGCTGAAAGTATGGCAAAGGAGCTTCTTATTTCTACAAAAGAGGAGGCAAATGAAATTATTCAAGAGCTTAATCTTTTGCACAATAATCTTAAAGAATTAGAAAATATTGATCTAGATAATTTATCTGATAAAGAAATTGCAAACTTAGTTAGAATGCATTTTAAAAAAGGGACTTTAAAGAATGCAAATATATTAAGAAATAAACTTAATGACTCATTAAAAAAAGCCTCTTCTACTGGATTAGATGAAAAATCCAATAAAAAAGATATCTCTTTGATTTCAAAAGAAAATTTAAAAATTGGAATGAAAGTTAAATTAACTAATTTTCAAGATCCAGCAACTATCATTTCTTTATCAGGAAAAAAAGACCAAATGCAAGTACAAATTGGTAATGCGAAAATGAGTGTTAAACTAACCAGCATTGAAAATGTAATAAATAATAAACCTTCTAAAAATTATACTGATTCTGTAGTTTCGTCAGGAAAAACCAATTCAACTTTTAAAGCAAAAAATATCTCTCCTGAAATTATTGTAATCGGACAAAATGTTGAAGAAGCATGTTTTACTGTCGATAAATATTTAGACAACTGTTATTTAGCCAAACTTTCTACTGTCAGAATTGTACATGGCAAAGGGACAGGCAAATTAAGACAAGGTATTCATAACTTTTTAAAAAATCACCCTCATGTAAAATCATATCGTTTAGGAACTTTTGGTGAAGGTGAAATGGGTGTAACTGTTGTTGAACTAAAATAATACCCAAAAAAAATACTCAAAAGGAACACTTCCTTTTGGGTATTTTTCTTATTTTTACTCTTTAAATTTTATTCTGCAGAGTTCATTGAGTTATAATATTGCATTAAATAATTATAGTAGTTAAATGGCTCTACAGTTTCTGGCTGACCATAATCTATTCCAAAAGTATCAACTGAAACACTTGTAATTACAGGCTTATTAATTGGCATATCTGCTGTTAGCTCTACTCCATTTTCATCTTTTGGAGCTTCTTGTCCCTCTTGTAATTCAGAGCTTTTATATGTTACTTCTAAATTTGCGATTTTATCAACAATATCCATTCCCTCAATTACTTTTCCAAATCCCGTATATAGTCCATTTAGTCCCTCATTATCTTTATGCATAATAAAAAATTGAGATCCTGCTGAATTATAGCTTTCTTCTGTAAGACTACTACTTATGCTGGTATAGTCAGAACGAGCCATTGCAATAACTCCTTCTTGCATTTTTAATTTATTTTTTGTATTACCATTTGCAATCATTTCACCCTTTATTGCATATTCTTTTTCGTCTCCATTTCCTTTTAAGTCATCTATAGTAGGTGTTCCTGTTCCATCACCTTTTTTGTCTCCTCCTTGAATCATAAATCCTGAAATCACTCTATGGAATGTAAGTCCATTATAAAATCCACGATTTGCAAGTGCAACAAAGTTAGTAACTGTATTTGGTGCAAGCTCTGGATATAGCTCAACTTTAATTGTTCCATAATCTTGTACTTCAATTGTAGCTATTGGATTTTGAACCTTCATTGTATATTTTTTAATAATTCCATAACTTACTAATCCTATCAATATAAGCACTATTACTATTGCGATTATCATAATTATTTTTTTTACTAATTCTTTCTTCATTTTTTTATAGATGTTAGATTTTTATCTAAACACCATCCTCCTTTTCTCTTTTATCTCATTAAATTTTATATCATTAAATTATCAAAAACAAATTGTTCTTGCATTCTTCTTAAAGATTGTTTAATTGTTGCGGCTCTAACCTCTCCAATTCCCTCTACATCATCTAAAGCTGGAATATCAGCTGCTAGTATGTGTTGAAAAGACTTAAATGATTTTACAAGATTTTCAACAATATTTGCAGGCATTCTTGGTATTTTATCCAATATTCTATATCCTCTAGGATATACTGCAACCTCTTCATAATTATCAAAATCCTCATAGCCTAAAAGTTTAGCTATAATTTGAGGTTTCATCAAATCTTCATGGACTAAGTTCTTTATTTCTTGCAATACTTTCTCTGAATTTCTTCTTTTACCTAATGCTATATAATCTTTTATAATTAGAAGTTCTTCCTTTTCAACACCTCCAATTATTTCTTCGAGTTGCATTTCAAGCATTCTTCCTTCTACACCAAGTTCATAAATTGATTTTTGAACATCATCAACCATCTTCATAACCATTTCTACTCTTTGTATTGCAGTAATTACATTTTCTAAAGTCACTATGTCATTAAATTCATATTCATTCAAAATACTTAGTTTACCGTCAAATACTTTTTTATATTTTTCCATTGTCTGCAATGCTTGATTTGCCTTAGAAATAACTCTACTTGTATCTTCTAGTACATATCTTTCCATTCCTTTATATACAGTGATTATTCCTCTTCTTTGGGAAATACTTATAACAATTTCACCTGTTTGTTTTGCAGTACGTTCCGCTGTTCTATGTCTTGTTCCTGTTTCTGTTGTTGAAATTGAAGAATCCGGAATTAGCTGAGCATTCGCGTATAATATTTTCTTAAAATCTGAACTTAATATAATTGATCCATCCATTTTTGCAAGTTCATATAATCGTGATGGTGTATATTCGACATCTAACTTAAAGCCACCGTCAACTAAATCTAAAACTTCTTTACTATCTCCAATTACAATTAAAGCTCCAGTCTTTGCTTTTAAAATATTTTCCAAGCCATCACGAATTGCAGTACCTGGTGAAATTAATTTAAGTACCTCTGTAATATCGCTTTCCTTAAATGTGCCCACTTACTCTCTCATCTCCTCTTCCCATTAGGGACGTTTCCTTTTGGGGTATCTGTCCCTTTTGGGGCATCTGGTCCAAATGAGGTATCTGTCACTTTTGGGAATTTATTTTATAACATTTAACGCCTCTATAACATTTTTCACGCCTATTATATCTAATTTATAATTATCTTTCAAGAGTTTTTTATTATTTTCTGGAATAATGCATTTTTTAAACCCTAATTTTTCCGCTTCTTTTACTCTTTTTTCTATCATATTTACTGCTCTTACCTCTCCTGTTAAGCCAACTTCTCCTATTGCTACTAAATCTTTTGGAATAGGAATATTCTTATAACTTGATGCAACCGCAAGAATTATTCCTAAATCTATTGCAGGTTCCGTAATTTTTATTCCACTTACAACATTTAAATATACATCTTGTGAAGATAAATTCATATTTGCCCTTTTTTCCAATACTGCCATTAAAACTGTTAACCTATTAAAATCTATTCCATTTGCAGTTCTTCTTGGAAATCCAAAAGCAGTTGTTGAAGTCAGTGCTTGAAGTTCAATTAAAAGAGGTCTTGTTCCTTCCATAGAAGCAACAATTACACTTCCGTGGAGGATTATCTTCTCTTTCAGAAATCAAAATTGACGAAGGATTTGATATTTCAACCATACCTTTATCTTGCATTTCAAACATTCCAACTTCGTTTGTAGAACCGAATCTATTTTTTACACCTCTTAAAACTCTATAAGAGAAATATCTTTCTCCTTCTAAATATAGAACCGTATCCACCATGTGTTCCAAAACTCTTGGTCCTGCTATATTTCCATCTTTTGTAACATGTCCAATAATAATAGTTGTAATATTTTGTTGTTTACAAATTTTCATTACTCGTGCAGTAATCTCTCTTACCTGGCTTACTGTTCCTGCTGCAGATGTAATATCATCACTATACATAGTTTGGATAGAATCTATAATAACAAGTTTAGGTTTAATTTCTGATATTGCTTCTGCAATAATATCTATATCTGTTTCTCCAAGGAACAAGATATCTTCATTCTTAATCCCAAGACGATCAGCTCTAATTTTAATCTGTTCAGCTGATTCTTCTCCTGATACATATAAAACTTTTCCTTCACCTTTCATCTTATCGCAAATTTGAAGAATAAGCGTAGATTTACCAATTCCAGGTTCTCCTCCTAAAAGAACTAGAGATCCTTTTACGATACCTCCTCCTAGAACTCTATCAAGTTCAACCACTCCTGTTGAAGTTCTACTTGCTTCAACACCTTCTATACTATTTAATGTAGTGGGCTTAGTACTTTTTGTTTTTTTATCAGATAAAAATGCTCCATCTTTATCTTTAACAATTTTCTCTTCATAAAAAGTATTCCATTCGTTACATGCCGGACATTTTCCAAGCCATTTTGCAGACTCATATCCACAGCTACTACACACAAAAACTGTTTTTGCCTTTGCCATATTTCTCCCTTCTTCCCATTAGGGACGTTTCCTAATGGGGTATCTGTCCCTTTTGGGGTATCTGTCCCTTTTGGGGTATCTGTCCCTTTTGGGAACTTTTTTCTATAGTACTTATTGTTTTTCTATTAATTCCTGTTATTCTTGAAATTTGTTCTTTAGATATTCCCTCTATTTTTAATATCTTATTTATTGCTTTGTATTTTTCCTCTTTATTATAACCTTGTATCTTTAAAAGATTTTTTTCCTTAAGTAGTTCTTTTGCAATACTTATAACCTCTTCATCTTTCATTTTCGTTAATAGCTCAAAATCTCTGTCAATATCTTGGTATTTATAATAATCCTTGTGAAATTCTTTGAAATTAGATATAGATTGAATAAAATCATTTCCAAATAAATTTAATACAATTTCGCTATCTATAAGATGTTCCTTTCCTATATATTCATAATAACTTGTCCAAATGTATGGTTCTAATCCAGCATTTTCGGGGTTTTTATGAATATATCTAATTAAATTTTTTAGATATCCTGTCTCTTCTATGGTTTTACTTTTAAATCTATTTTCAAATACATGTCCTGTTCTTTCATATTTCTTGTTGTAATATGCTGAATATCTAACATTTAAACTTTGCATTGCTACCGACATGTTTTCATTTTTGTCAAAAAATACAAAATGTACATGATCATTCATTAATGCATAAGCATAAAGTTCATATTTATATTTTTCTTTAGTATTCTTGATTTCCTGTATAAATTTTAAAAAATCTTGTTTGTCTAAAAATATATCTTGTTTATTAATTCCTCTTATAATAACATGATATACTTTTGTAAATGATTTTGTTCTATTACTACGGGGCATAGTATCCTCCTCCTAAAATTTATTTGTTCTATACCCCCAAATTTAGAACATAATAAAAATATAGCATAATTTCCATAATTTTGCTATATTTTTATTTGAATTTATTAATTTTTTTTTTATTTTTTACTGCTTTAATTTTTTTGACGTATTTATGTTTTTTTCGACAATCTTTTTATTCCCAAAAGGGACAGATACCCCAAAAGGGACAGATACCCCATTAGGGACAGATACCCCATTAGGAAACGTCCCCAATGGGAACAAAATGTGTCATAACAGGCTTGCAAGAGCTATTACATACATGGCATGAGACCAGCCTAGTCCAATTACCCATTTAGCACTCATTGTTTCATTATCGATTTGTTCAGCTAAATATCCATGTTTTGTTGCAGTTCTGGTTATAAAATCAATTTGTTTTATTGCCTCTTTTCTATTTCCAATTTTCAGATTATAAAGTGCCATCCATAGTGTAGCAATTGGCCATGGATTATTTCCTCCTAAATAACTATCATTTTCAAACCTTATATATCCTCCTGTATATGTTCTCAAATTCAAATTTACCCTATCAACAGTATTTTTTAGCTCTTCTTGATTTTTATCAAACATTTCAAATGGAATAAAAGTTCCAAGTATACTTATATCACATATATTATCTTTGTTATTTCTTTTTAATGTGTTATCTTCCCTATTTATAAAGTTTTTTAGACAATATTCCTTTACATTCTCTGCATATTGTATTAGCCTATCAGTATTTGCCATTGTTTGTAGTTCATTTTCTATTAAAATCATTGATTTAAATGCAGCATATATAGCACTTAATGAATATAAGTGTATTCCTTCATTCATTTCCCACAAGTCATAACTTTCATGAGTTTTAAATCTTTTTATCTCTTTTCCTTGAATATTTGATACAAAAGGAACAGATGACGCAAAATGAAACGTTCCCAATGCGTCAGCCAATGCGTCAATTGCATTTTTGCACATATCATAAGTATCTTTTAGAAACTGCTTATTTTTTGTTACCCTGTAGTGCTCCCATACACCATATACAATGCTTGCTGTTTCATCTATTTGATATCCCCAACATGGTGCAAGTCTTCCATCTGTGTAAAAACGTTGTTCCCACATTCCATTTCTGCTTTGAGTTTCTTTGCTAAATATAGTATAGAATTTATCTGTTTCCTCTTTCATGTTAAGTAAATCAAGTGCTTTTGTAATAAATACTGCATCTCTTGGCCAACAATATGCATATCTTCCACATTTATCTTTTTCTTCATCTACCTCAAGTGCAGCAGATACTCCTCCTGTTTGTGAATTTGAAAGTAATGGAAATAGTAAAATACTTCTTGTATATGCATTTTTCATTTCAAGATATTTTTTATATGTGAAACCATTATTTTGCTCCATACCTGTTATTAATTTTTCCCACTCTTTTTGATTCGAAAGAATATTTAATCCATCATGTTTTTCTACAAAATCTTGCCAATATTTTTCTACATTTTGCTGAGCTTTTCCTACATCTATTTTCCTTATAGACTCAATATCGTCCATTATTTCATCAAATTTAAATTTTTCGCGATTGCTATTTATATAAATAAATATTTCAAACTCCTTACTTTCGCCTGGTTTCAATATTCCTATGTCATAACTTACAGCTGAATCATTTGCCATGCCAATATAATCTTTATCATGCAAAATTCCAGTGTTTATTTCATCTTTGCTTCCATTTAATTTATAACTAAGTATTGGAGATTTTGAAAATATACAAAATGTGTAGTTATGACTATATTGCATAAATATATCATTCTCAACTCTTGTTCCTACCATATTATTGAAGCTTGAAAGCAGTTTTGAATATAATAAAAAGTTAACATTTAAATCTATGTTATTTTTATTTGTAAATGTATATCTTTTTATTATCACATCATTCGATATACTTACAAAATCTGTTTGTAAAATATCTAAATTAAAGTAAGTGTTTTTTATTCTGGTATTAAGTACATTTGTATTTTCTGTATAATATTGCTCATATTGATTATTTATGTCATCATGTAAGTATATTATCATTGAATCATTTACCTTAACGCCAGCATACATCTCATCGACAAATTGCCTACAATCTCTTGTAGGATAAAAAAGTCTTAAAAGTTCTCCTTTAGAGCTAAAACTTACTGCTATTTTATCATTTCCTATTATTGCTTCATTATAATATTTCTTTTTCATTATTTACCTTCCACTATTTTTAATATTTGTTGTTCTAGTTCTTTTATTCGATTGTTTAGTACCTCTATGTCTTCATCTTTTGCATCTTCATCAAGCCTTTCTTCTTGAACTATAGATGACATATCTTCTAGCTCTTCTTTTAGTGTTTGTATTCTGTCTAATACTTCTAGGCGGATATATTGTCTTTGTCTCTCTCTTGCTCCTTGTATTCTTCCTAATCTTTGTACCTCTTCATTTAGTTCATATTGTTCTCCAAATTCAGGTATTATTACAGGTATCTCAGTTGTTCCTTGAATTTTTTGTTTTAATATTACTTGTCCTTCTGGCTCTCCATGAACTAAAAATATAGTTTTTGGTTTTCTTAAAAATGAATAAATAAAGTTAAGTAACCATTCTTGATCTGCATGTCCTGAATATCCTTCTATATATTCAATCCTTGCATTTACTGCAATTTCATCTCCAAATATTTTAACTACTTTTTCACCATCTACCAATTTTCTTCCTAAAGTTCCAGGAGCTTGATAGCCAACAAATAATATTGTACTATTTGGATTCCAAAGATTATGTTTTAAATGATGTTTTATTCTTCCAACTTCACACATACCACTTGCAGATATTACAATTGATGCTTCATCTTTTTCGTTTAAAGCTTTTGATTCTTCTGCTGTTTGAGTAAATTGTAGACCTGGAAATTCAAGTGGATTATTTCCACTTGCTATTATTTCTTGTGTTTCTTCATCAAATAGCTCCATATTATTTCTGAAAATTTCTGTAGCAGATATTGCAAGAGGACTATCTACATATACTGGAGCTCTCATTAATGTTGCATATTCTCTTTCAAATTCTTCACCTTTGTCTATATCTTTTAAATTGTTTAATTCATATAAAATTTCTTGTGTTCTTCCCACTGCAAATGATGGTATTACTACTGTTCCTCCTTTATCTAATGTCTCAGATACTATTTTTAGAAACAATTCAGCTTTATCATCATTTCTCATATGTAGTCTTCCACCATAAGTTGATTCCATTACCAAATAATCTGCATCATCAATCATTGTTGGTGATGATAATAGTGGTATGTCATTATTTCCCAAATCCCCTGTAAATACTGTTTTTGTTCTTTTTCCATTTTCATCGACCCAAACTTCTATAATAGCAGATCCAAGCATATGTCCTGCATCATTAAATCTTACATGTATATTATCATCTATATCTATTATTTCATCATATTTAACTGGTTCAAATATTTCTTGACACTCAATTGCCTCTTGTGCTGTATATAAAGGTGGTTCTGCTGGAAGCCCTTTACGCATTCTCTTTCTATTTCTCCACTCTATTTCCATTTCTTGAATGTGACCGCTATCAGGAAGCATTATTGAACATAAATCGCATGTTGCTTTTGTAGCATAAACTTTACTTCTAAAACCTTCCTTATATAGTTTAGGTATTCTTCCTGAATGGTCTATATGTGCGTGAGTAAGTAACATAAAATCTAGTTCTGCTGGGTTAAATGCAAATGGTGCTGAATTTTCCCATTCTTCTTGTGCCTTGCCCTGATACATTCCACAATCTACTATAAATTTTTTCCCTGCTGCCTCCACTAAAAAATTTGAACCAGTAACAGTTTTTGTTGCTCCTAAAAAAGTTATTTTCATTATTATTTCTCCTCTCTAGTACCATAATTTTATTTTTTTATTTAGTTTTACTTCAAGTTCGACTTTATTTGTTATCTCTAGTTGTTTTATTTCTTCCTTCACATTAGTATCATATATTTCAATTTTTAAAATACCTTTTTGATATTTCAAAACATAATTTGTATTTTCTAAATTTATTATTTTGCTTTTAAATTGGTTTGATAATATTTTGGTATTTAACTTTTTATCTTTTGTAATAGTTGTTAAAACCTTCTCATCACAAGCCTTTTCTATAAGTATTTTTTCAGCTGTATTTAGCATCTCTTGTAATTTATCTATTTCTAATTTAGAAATTATCATTTCTTGATATGGTAATTGCTCATAATATCTAAGTTCATAAATTAAATCTTTAATCTCAGTTTTAGTCTTTGATTTCTCTATTTTTGTCATAAAACATTCTAAAAATACTATTTGTAATTTATTTATTTGTTTTTCTTCTCTTGCCCTTATGCCTTTTTCAATCCCCAAATCATTAAAAAAATTATTTTCTTCCTCAAGCTCATTTTTTATTTTTACAAACTCTTTTGGTTCTATTTGCTTATTATATTTTTTTATTTTCTCAAGCAAATTTTCTCTTTCTTTTTCTAGCATTATTCGCAAATGGCTTATACTAAATATCTTTTCTTTATTTGGTAAATTTTTATTTCTTAAATTATATTCTTGTTTTAATAAATCTTCGTCTGCAAGTATTTTATCAATATTTTTTATATTTTTTGCTATTTCTTTTTTTCTTTTTGATATGTCTTCCAAAAATTTCTTATTATCTTGCATTTTAAGTAATTGTTGTTTATTCTTTTTTTGTTCTTTAAGAATATCCTCTCTTTGTGATGGATTTAAATTAAATCCAATTGCTAATATAACCTTTTTTAATTGTTCTAATAGCTTTTTTGAGGTTTCTTCTCCATATTGATCAATAAGTTTCTCTTTTATCAACTCTATATAATCTATTTCTTCTTTTTTTTGAACTTCTTCCTTTGTTAAACCAAAACTATTATTATATTTACTCCTCAAAATTTCATTGTTTGGAATTTCTGTTTCTTCTATTTCCTCTTTTTCTTCTCCAGTTATCAATGCTTGAATAACTTTTCTACCAAGTAAAATTATCAAATTTTGATAAACTAAATTTATATTTTTACTTTGCATTTGGCTTGTTGTGATATCCCAAGACCATCCATTAAAATCTCTTATAACTTCTGCAATATTCATGCAATTACCTTTATATAAAATTTCAGCAATAGACTTTTCATATAATTTATACTTTTCATCTAATACTATATCATCTTGATTTAATGTTATTAATGCTTCTAAAAGGATTCTTTCATTAGGATAACAAACTATTTTTGCTTTTTGTTTATCTATTATAAAATCTGCTTGCTCATTTTCTAAAGTCTTTGCATCATCTGACATTGGTTTTATTAATTCTATTTCATTACATTTTTCTTTTATAATTTGAGTTATTTTTTGTAAAAAATAATTTTTCTGACTAACATTCACTTTTACAGTTTTATAGTCTTGGTATGCATTTTCTATTCTATAGAACATGCTAAGCAGAAGGTTTTTCACATCTTCTGAAAAAGCCTTCTGCTCTAAAATATTTTCTAATATGTTATTATAATCCTTTAGGTTTATTTTAGAAAAAATATCCTCTTTTGGCATTTGTTGTTTTACCTCTCTTTTTAGAAATTATATGTTAAAATATAATAAATTTTAACATATAATCTCTATTTTCTACTTTAGTATTCTTCTTGACTATTATTCATAGCACTTATTTTTTTCACAGCCTCAATTGTTTTAGAAACGCTATCTTCATTTTCTATTTGTTCTTTTGGAGTAGTTCCCATTTTTAGTTCCTGCCACTTTTCTTTGCTCATTAATACTTCTCTTGGTTTACTGCCTTGGTAGCCCGAAATAATTCCTCTTTCTTCCATTTGATCTATAATTCTTCCTGCTCTTGCATATCCTACTTTAAATCTTCTTTGTATAAATGAAGTTGATGCTTGTTTAGTTTCTACAACAACATCTATTGCATCCATTAAAAATGGATCTGTTTCATCGTCATCTGCAGCTTGTTCTTGTTCTAAATCCTTTTCTGTCTTATTTGCATTTTCAATGCTTTCTAATATATCTTCATTGTATTTTACTTCACCATTTGCTTTTAAGAAGTTTACAATATTTTCTACTTCCTCATCAGATATAAATCCACCTTGAATTCTTGTTGGTTTTGGAGCTCCTGCTGGATAAAATAACATATCTCCTTTTCCAAGCAATTTTTCAGCACCAACCATATCTAAAATCGTTCTTGAATCGACTTGTGAAGATACGGCAAATGCTATTCTTGATGGAATATTTGCTTTAATTAATCCTGTAATTACATCTACTGATGGTCTTTGTGTTGCAATTACTAAATGCATTCCAGCAGCTCTTGCTTTTTGAGCTAAACGACAAATTGCATCTTCAACATCTTTTTTGGCAACCATCATTAAATCTGCAAGCTCATCTATAATTATAACTATATGTGGTAGTTTTCCAATTCCATCAGCTTTTGCAATAGCTTCATTATATCCTTTTAAATCTCTTACACCTTTTGCAGCAAACGCAGCATATCTATTTTCCATTTCCTGAACTGCCCATGCAAGTGAACCTGCTGCTTTTTTAGGATCTGTTACAACTGGTATTAAAAGATGAGGAATTCCATTATAAACGGAAAGCTCTACTACTTTTGGATCTATCATTACAAGTTTTACTTCACTTGGTTTTGCTTTATATATTATACTTGTAATTAATGTATTTATACAGACAGACTTTCCTGAACCTGTTGCACCAGCTATCATAACATGTGGCATTTTTGCAATGTCAGAAACTATTACTTTCCCTGCAACATCTTTTCCAAGTGCAAAAGCAAGTTTTGATTTATGCTCTTCAAACTCAGTTGAATCTATAATATCTCTTAATCGAACAGTTTCATTTTCAGCATTTGGAACCTCTATCCCTACAGCATGTTTTCCCGGAATTGGTGCTTCAATACGAATGCTTTGAGCAGCTAAGCTTAATGCTATATCATCAGCAAGGTTTGCTATTCTACTTACTCTAACACCTTCTGCTGGTTTTAGTTCATATCTTGTAATTGCAGGGCCAACAGACACATTTTCAACTTTTGCAGATACTCCAAAACTATATAGTGTTTTTTGAAGTCTTGCTGCTGTATCAGCGACTGCCTTTTTTCCACCTTTTATGCCACTTCTTTGCTCACCCTGGCTTAACATTTCTACAGGTGGAAATTCATAATTTTCATCATCATCTTCAACTGTCATTGTATGTTCTAGGTTTAATATTTCTTTTGTTTTTTCTTCTTTTGTTTCCACTTCTTGTTTAAATAAGTTCCCAAGTTCATTTGGATTCATATTTTGATTTGAATTATTTACTTCTTTATTTTCCATTCCAAGTGGTGTTAAATCATCAACATCATGTTTATATTTCTTTAATTTTCCTGTTTTTATTTCTTCCTCTAGACCGTTTAAATTAATGCTAAGCTGATTTTCGTCAATTTCAAGAGCTCTTCTTCTTGCTTCTTCCTTCTCTCTTTGTTTTCTTTCTCTTAAAGTTTCTCTTTTTTGCTTGATTTCTTGTATTTTTTCTTCTCTTTCTTCAGCGTAATTATTTCTTCTTTCTTTCTTAAGCTCTTTTCTTTCTTCTTTTCTATCAACAAGATAACTTACTATATTATAAATGATTTCTGTTGGTTTTATTGAAAACAAGAAAACAAATATTATAATAGCCACACCAATTGATAAGACTATTGTACCAAGTGTTCCTAAGAATTTAACGAGTGGAATTGCAACAGCAGTACCTATTACACCACCCCCTATATCTTTTGAACCCAAGAAATAGGCTTGTTCTGATGCATCTTTCAAACTTTTTGTTATATTTATATTACCAGCTGATATTTGTGATACACTAAGAATTACAGCAATGCATAGCAAAAAAATTGTATATTGAAATAGCTTGCTTGATAGTGAATTTTCCTTGTCATAAGCTAAGTATATTGCTATTGCAAATGTTCCTATTGGTATTATATATTTTATTGATCCCATTATTCCACCTAGTGCTGGACTTAAGTGCTCTCCTAAAAAGCCTGATTTTGTATATATTAAAACAGCAAGTAAAATACTAGCAAGTAACATTACTACTACTGCTAAATCTATATTTTGCTTTGCTTTTGTTTGTTTTTTTCTTCCTCTTTTTGCCATATTCTTACTTCCTCTCTTCTGTGTTTTATTCAAATTCGTAATTTTACCTTTTTATTCTATCATTACATTAAAAGTTTTGCAAGAAAAAGAAGAAAAAAAATGCAAGATTTAGGACGGTTCTAAAAATTTCACAGGTGAAATTTTTAGAACCGTCCTAAATCTTGCATTTTATTTTAATTCTCTTCTATTATTCTGAATTGTTTCAAGAGCATTTTGAAGTGTTGTTTCTATGTTTCCTAAAATGCTATCTGCATAGTCTTTTGTTCCTTTTGAAATTTCTCTAGACATTTCATTTGCAGTTTCTATTATCTCAGCTTTTTGCTCATAAGCTTTTCTTGTTATTTCATGTTCGTCTATCATAGAAATAATTCTATTCTCTGCTTCTTTTACAATGTCATCAGCTTCTTTTTGAGCCTCGACTAATATACGCTGTCTTTCTTCTTTTACCCATTTTGCTTGTTTAAGCTCATCTGGTAATTTTAAGCGTATTTCCTTAATTATTTCTAGCATTTCTTCTTTGTCTATTATTCCTTTATTTGCAAAAGGAATTGTTTTGCTATTTTCTAGCATTTCTTCTAATGTTTCTAATAGTGTAAATATTTCCATGATTAGCCCCTTTCATGTAAGAATAAAAGTTTTACTCTTCCATACTTTCTTTTATCATATATTTCTAAATTTGTAATATTTTCTAATTCTTCTATTTCTCTTTGTTCTTCATCTGTTTCTATAATAATTATTCCATCTTTAGCAAGTAAATTATATTGTAATATTTTTTTTACAGCATCTATTGCAATATCCTTTTTGTAAGGTGGATCTATAAATATAAGATTAAATTTTTCATTTATCTGTTCTATGCATTTTTTGTAATCAATATTTATTACCTTGCTTTTTTCTTCAAAATTTGTTTTTATAATATTCTGTTTTATCATTCCATATGCTTTGTATGATTTATCACAAAATGTGCAATGTGCAGCTCCTCTACTTAATGCTTCTATTCCAAGTGCACCACTTCCTGCAAATAAATCTAAAACATCTGCATCCTGAATATAATTTTGAATTATACTAAACAAAGGCTCTTTTACTCTATCTAATGTTGGTCTTGTTGATATGTCGTCAATTGAATTAAGTTTACATCCTTTGGCCGTTCCAGCTATAACTCTCATATATGGTTCCCCTTTGTTATATATATTTTAACCCATTTTCTTTTCATGTCAATATTATTTATAAAATTGTAATATACATTTAACAGAATTGTAACACATTAACATTTATGTAATAATCATTGTAATTATATAATATTATTGTAATTTTTGCAATATGTAAACCAAAAAATGTTATGTTTTTCCATTGATTTTATTGCAATTTTGTTGTAAAATAGTATATGAATTAAAAATATGGGGGTGTAATGGTTTCGACAGTATTTTAGAAGTATGAATTGCAAGTAGTGGATGGTTGCTTAAGCACTTTAAAAAAAGCAAAATTAAATATAAACGCTGATAATAGAGAATTAGCATTCGCTGCCTAAGAGCTAGCGACGTCTTACTAAAAAGCCTACTGTTTTAGATAAGGCGTAGGTTAAAGTAGGTAACAAACCTATTTCATGCCAAGGAAATAGAAGGTAAACATTTGGCTACTTTATTTTTTCGTTTGTTTGTTAATGAATAAATAAAGGAATTTCAATAGCAAACTAAACTTGTAGAAGTTCATATGGAAAAGGTATTGGACAGGAGTTCGACTCTCCTCACCTCCACCATAAATAAAAGACCTGTTGGTCTTATTTTTTTGGTTCCGGAATAAGGCATCTGTAGCTCAGCTTTGCTTCACACAGCTGACAGGAACCTCCACCAAAAAAAGACCAACAGGTCTTTTTTTTAACTAAAATTTACTTTTTCGAATCCTCTTATTCCGTCACTATCAGCTTTAAATAATTGTTGAACCGTAAAGAATCCATCATCCATTCTTTTTAGATGTTTTGCAAAGTTTTCTTTTGTTTCTTCTTTAAAGTTATTTAAATCTTCATTTACCTTTGCAAAGTTTTCCTTTGTTTCTTCTTTAAAGTTATTTAAATCTTCATTTACCTTTGCAAAGTTTCCTCTTGTTTCTTCTTTAAAATTTTGTAAATCTTCATTTACCTTTGCAAAGTTTTCTCTGGTTTCCACTTTAAAATCAATTAAATCTTTTTGTATCTTTAAAATTTCCTCTTTCATACTCATTTGGTTTTCCAATACTTTGTTTAGAGTTTCTCCCATTTTTAAGAATTGAATTGTTATCTCGTCCATTAGCATACCTTCTTTCTTTTTTTACCTATTAGTTAATATTGTATTTATATTTTTACAATATGTCAATTCCCTAATCCTTGGCCAAAAACCTCCTTTCCTCCCAAATTCTAAATTGCACAAACTTTAAATTATTTTTTTTGGATTTTTTTAGATTTTTATAATTTTTTGAAAAAACTTTAAAATTTCTATAAGAACATTCTTAAAATACAAAATTTAATAAACTAAAAACATAAATACAATAAATTAACATTTTATGCAATTTATTGTATTTATATTTATATCATATTTATGTTAATAAATCAATAAAAACTTTTCGTAAAATTATGTCATTTTTCATCAATTTTCGCCTTTAAATAGTTTTTAAAATATTACATGTTAGTTTCTGCCACAACATCCACAACTTCCAAAATTTGTGAATAAAAGTAAAAATATAATTATAAAGAATAATATCTCGCTATCACATCCACAGCCATTAAACATTCCTCCTAAGAAACCATTATTACATCCACAATTTCTAATTTCGTCTTGCATTTTACATACCTCCTCGTATTTATTTATACAATATTCTATGATTTTTTATAATTTTGTGTTACAATTAATTTATCAAAAAAGTAACACTTCCTTATTAAATGTCACTTAGATAGGATTATAAATTCTAATAAAAATGAAAGGAACAAAATTTATGAAAAAAGTAGAATTACTTTCTCCTGTACGGAGATTTCGAATGTTTGAAAGCTGCAGTCCAAAATGGTGCCGATAGCGTATATTTTGGAGCTTCTAATTTTAATGCTCGAGCATCAGCATCAAACTTTGATTTAACTAATTTAAAAGACGCTATTTCTTATGCAAAACTACGAGGAGTTAATACACACTTAACATTAAATACTTTAATAAAAGATTCTGAATTTGAAGAAGCTGTGCTTTTAGCCCAAAAAGCTTACGAGTTTGGAATTGATGCAATTATCGTTCAAGACTTAGGACTTGCAAGCTATTTAATAGAAAATTTCCCAGATTTACCTATCCACGCTAGTACTCAAATGACTATACACAATTTAGAAGGCGTAAAAAAAATTGAGTCATTAGGTTTTAAAAGAGCTGTTCTTTCCAGAGAGTTATCATTAGAGGAAATTGAATATATTTGCTCAAATTCCAATATAGAAATAGAATGTTTCATTCATGGGGCTTTATGTATTTGTTATTCTGGGCAATGTTTGTTTTCCAGCATGGTTGGAGGAAGATCTGGGAATCGTGGAAAATGTGCGCAACCGTGTAGACTTCCTTATGAACTTATTTGTGAAAACTCGTCTAAAGAACTATGTTTCTCACTTAACGGCAATGTTACAAAAGAGACCGAGGTTACAAAATTAAACGTTCCTAATGAGAAAGGATATTTGCTAAGTCCTAGAGATTTATGTGGTTTAGATTATCTACCAAAATTAATTGCTGCTGGCGTTATGTGTTTTAAAATTGAAGGAAGAATGAAATCTCCTGAATATGTTGCAACAGTAACTCGTATTTATAGAAAATATATTGACCTAGCTTTATCTGACCAAACCTATGTAGTAGATAAAAATGATGTAGAAGAGCTTGCTCAAGTTTTTAACCGTGGTAATTTTTCTTCTGGTCATCTTTCATCACAAGCAAATAAAGATTTAATTTATCCTAAAAAGCCAAATAATATAGGAATTTACATAGGCAATGTTTCCAATTTAAAACCTAATAAAGGTCATATACTTGTTAGCTTAAATCACTCTGTTTCATTAGGTGATAGTATTACTTTTGAAAACGAAAATACAACTTATACTATTTCTGAGTTAATGCTAAAAGGTAAAAACATTGATAATGCTAAAAAAGGACAATTTGTTGAAATAGGAAGAATGAAGGGTAATATTCATAGTGGCGATAAAATTTATAGAATTGCAAGTAAAGATTTATCAACTTTAGCAAAACTTTCTTACAAAACCGAAAATAAAAAAACTCATCTAACTTGCAAAATTAAATTAGAAAAAGAAAAGCCTATTATCTTTGAAGTAAAAACAATTAATAATCAAAGTCTGCTTTTTAAAGATATAAAAGTTTCTCTAAACTCTGATACTATTGTTCCTTTAGAAGCTCTGTCTAGACCAATTACAAAAGAAAGAATAATTGAACAAATTAACAAAACAAACGATACTATTTTTATATTTGATAAAATAGATGTAGATTTAGATAATAATCTATTCTTACCATCTATTAAAGTTTTAAATGAGTTAAGACGAAATGCCTTAGAGCAAATTAATATTATAGCCCAAAATAGGATTTTGCGAAGATCTCCAAATCTTCCTGAAATTATAATTTCAAAAAAAGCAGATAAAAAAACAAATAAAAGCATTTCTGTTTTATTAAATATATTACATGAAGATTATAACTATGTAGATTTACAAAACATTAATCAAGTCTATATACCCTTAAAATATTTTTCAAATAAAAAATATGAAAAAATTATAGAAAGTATTTCTAATAGATTTGATACATATATATACTTGCCACCAATCATAAAGTCTAATTACAAAAACTTATTAATTAATGTAATAGATAATTCTATTGATAGATTTTCTGTAAAAGGATTTGTTATTTCTAATCTGTCTAGTTTTGGATTTATAGACATAGTAAACAAAAAATATAAAGACAAATTTAAATATATAGGAAATTATACTTTAAATATATATAATCAATATACCACTCAAAAATTACATAAATTAGGATTAGAAAGATTAACTATTTCTCCAGAACTTGATAACATGGCAATTCAGAGTATAACTAATAACAATATTGATAAAGAAATTATTGTATATGGAAGAGTACCTTTAATGAATATTAATTATTGCTTATTAGGAAAAACTAATAGATGCTATCCAACATGTGGAAGTCTTTGTCAAGACGAAAAAGTATATTACTTAAAAGATAGATTAGGCTTAAACTTTCGTATTATCCCAGATAATATTCAAACTGTTAGTACTATTTATAACAGTAAAATTACCTCAATTTCAGCAGATAACTTTAATGTTTCATCATATAGAATAGATGTACTTGATGAAAATATTAAGCAAATTAATTTAATTGCAGAAACTGTTATTTCAGGTAAACGCTTTGAAGGAAAAGAATACACTAATGGGAATTTAAATAGAGAAATTTGAGAAAGGGCTACAAAATGTAGCCCTCATATTTTTAATATGTTTTTGCACTTAAGTTTATTATTAAATCCATGTTGTCATCTTTTGCAGCCTTATTCTTTCTTATTGCTCCGCATTTTTTACATTTAAATACAATTACATACCCCTTTTTACTATTTATCTCTATTCCTATTGGTTCTAGTGTTCCATGGCATGTCTCAAGTCTATCTCCAGGATTTATATCAACATGCTTTGAATGTAAACAATATGGACAATGGTTTCTACAAGAATAACCTAATTTTTCAACTTTTTTTCCGCAATTTTCACAAACAAATTCCTCATCAATTTCTGTAAATAATCTTTCCATTCTTTCTCCTTCTTTCATTCCGGACATTAGCCCGGACATTGGGACGGTTCTGTTGTCCTAAAAAAAGCGGACAATAGAACCGTCCCAATGTCCGCCCTCAGTTTAGTATTCGAAAATTCCATTTCCTATGAACTCTTGAAGCAATGAGTTTTTAGGTATGTCTTCTACGTCTATTTGTTCAAAATATTTTAGAAATTTACATAGTCTTTTGGCTTCTGCATATTCTCTTGATTCTTTTCCTATTTTCTCAAATAAAGGTAGTGCATATTTTTTTAGTGCATTTATTTCATATACAAGTGAAGTATTAAACATTACATCCGCTTCCTCTTGAAATGGAAATATGTTTTTTATTTCCCCTTTTGATACTGATTCCCACGAAGATAGGGTATGTTGTGCATCATAGTTTCTAAATTGATTATCTCTTACAGTCCTTCTTATTATTCTTGTATCAGTTGTTGAAATTCTATTGTAATAATCTATATTTAGAACTGTTAACGCGCTTATATATATTTTAAATTTTTGCTCTTTTGGAATTTCTGGTGTTAATTTATTATTTAAGCAGTGAATTCCTTCCATAACTAAAACTTCATCATTTTCTAATTTCATCTTGTTACCTTTATATTCTTTATGTCCAGTTTTAAAATTAAATGTTGGCATATCTATTTCTTCGCCACTTAAAAGACTTAATAAATCTTTATTTAAGAGTTTTAAATCTACCGCTTCTAAATCCTCGAAGTTATATTTGCCAAATTCATCTACTGGTGTTTCTTCACGTTCAACAAAATAGTTGTCTACTGATATTGTTTTTGGTTTTAAACCGCTTAACCTCAATTGTATTCCAAGTCTTTTTGCAAAAGTTGTTTTTCCAGAAGATGATGGGCCTGCAATTAAAACTACTCTTTTTTCTCTATTTTGTGCTATCATATCTGCAATTTGCGATATTTTCTTTTCATGTAATGCTTCTGAAAGAAGTATTAAATCCTTTCCTTCTCCTCTTCTTATTTTATCATTTATTTGGTGAAGTGTTGAAATTCCTAAAATCCTATTTATATCATCATACTCTTTTAATGCCGCGTGAAGTTTTTTTCTTTCTATATAAGGTTCAACGACATTTGGTTCTCTTTTACTTGGATATCTAATTAAGAAACCTTCATTGTACTTCATAATATCAAATAGCTTTATATAACCTGTTGATATTGGCATAGCTCCATAAAAGTAATTATAATACTCCTCACAGACATAAAACGATACATCATCTTTTTCTTTATTTTCTATTTGTGCTCTTCCCACTACACTATTATGCTCTTTCATGAATTCTGAAGCTTCTTCTTTTGTCATTTTAATTTTTTTGATTTCTAAGTTATTATCTATTATTTTTTGCATTTCTTTTCTAACATTTTCAAGTATTTCTTCTGTTGGCTCTGCATTTTCTATTCTGCAAAACATGCTTCTTGATAATTGATAATTAACACTTAGCATTAGTTGTGGATATATTCTGCTAAATGCCATAGACATTATAAAAAGTAATCCTCTTGTATATATTCTTGCTCCATCTCTTGATGCTGTATCTAATAATTCTACCTCGTCATTATCTTTTAAAATATGATTTAAAGGTTTAACTTCATTATTAACAATAGCAGCAATTATATTTTGCTTTTCTTCTATAGTTTCTTTAAATAAGTCAAAAACAGTTGTATTTTCCTCTGTTTTAACCTCTATATTTTTGTAAATAATTTTCATAGGTATTTCCTTCTTCCTTTATTTATTAGTTTATTCAATTTATTCTTGACTATTATATTATATTCCATTTTCTATGTCAAAATTTTTTTGAATAATTTTACAATTTTTTTACATCCATGATTTTTAGAATAATTTTACAACTTTAGGTAATTATATTTTTAAAGGATGGATTTTTATGGATTTTAAAAAAATATTAAGTAAATTTGCTTGGAAACCAGAACAAGAATATTCTTTTTTCCTCCCAGATACAGATAGGAAACAAGATAATGAATATTATCCTGATAAAAACTTAAATTTACCACAAGATGTTTTCCCTGAAATTGCAAAAAATTTAGATTATATTAAATTCAGATTTAATACATTAATTAATACAGATATTATAATTAGAGAATTTACACTAAATATTCGGAGAGCATAATAAATATAAAGCTTTTCTTCTATTTATAGATGGTATGGTTGATTCAAATTTAATAAGTGATTTTATTTTAAAACCATTAATGATATCTAGCAAAAATAAGCAAAATAATATTATTGAAGAAAACAAAATCAATAATGTTATAGTACGAAAAATAAAAAAAATAAATATTGCAGATTATATATATAATAGTCTTATTCCTCAAAACAGCGTATCAAAGCAACGTAAATTTGATGATATTGCATCTTCTGTAAATTCTGGTGATTGTGCTTTGTTTATTGATACATTGAATATTGCATTTGATATAGATGTTAAAGGCTTTAAGCAAAGAAGTGTTGACTCTCCTAACAATGAAGTTGTAATAAAAGGTCCACAAGAGGCTTTTGTTGAAAATATAAGAACAAATACCTCTCTTTTAAGAAGAATCTTAAACACTGAAAAGTTAGTTATAGAAAATATAGAAATTGGTGATATAACAAAAACAAAATGTGCTGTTTGTTATGTTGAAAATATTGCAAACAATGATTTGGTTGCAGAAGTTAAATATAGAGTTAACAGTTTAGATGTGGATTCTGTACTTTCATCCCGGACAACTTGAAGAGTTAATTATAGACGGAAATCAAATTGGCATACCTGAAGTAATTTCAACTGAAAGACCTGACAAGGCTTCAAAATACTTATTACAAGGTAGAGTTGTAGTTATTTTAAACGGTTCTCCATATGCTTTAATTATGCCTGCAACTTTAGTTGATTTTTTATCATCACCTGAAGATACAAATTTAAAACCATATTTTGCAAATTTTCTAAGAGTTCTACGTTTTTTATCAGCCTTTATTACTCTATTTTTACCAGGATTATATGTAGCTGTAACAAGTTTTCATCAAGAAATATTACCAACTGAATTATTGTTTTCTATACTTGCAGCAAGAGAAACTGTTCCTTTCCCTGTTATATTTGAAATAATAATTATGGAGATTTCTTTTGAACTTATAAGAGAGGCTGGTTTAAGAGTTCCATCTCCTGTAGGTCCAACTATTCGGAATTGTTGGTGCTCTTGTTTTAGGTCAAGCAGCTGTTGCAGCAAGTATAGTAAGTCCTATTTTAATAATTATTGTTGCTATAACTGGTATTGCTTCTTTTGCTATTACTGATTTTTCATTTGGTTTTCATTTAAGATTTTTTAGATTTATATTTGTGCTTTTAGGATATATTTCTGGATTTTTAGGTATATCTATTGGGATGTTTGTATATGTTTCTATACTATCTAATGTACGCTCTTTCGGAATTGCATTTACTTCACCATTTGACCCTGCAGTTAGCATTAAACAAAATAGATATTTTATTCTGCAGGCATGGAAAAGAGAATACAGAGCTCCTTTTCTCGTTCCTAAAAAATCAAAAGCTCAGGAGCATATTAGTATGAAATGGAAAAAAATATAAGAAAGGATTTTGTTTATGAGCAATGCAAAAATTGGAACAGTTGAATCTATCTTAATAATTTTATTATCACTTGTAACTCAAACGGTCTTATCACTGCCTAAAACTCTAATTAAAAACACCAAAAGCTCAATTATTTTAAATATTATATATATTACATTTATTGTTTTAGTAATAGTTTATATAATCTACCGATTACTTAAAAAATTTCCTGGAATGGATATACTTGACATTTCAGAATATTTAGGTGGAAATTTATTTAAAACTATTATTGGATTTATATTTATTAGCTATTTTCTTGTTAATTACAGTATATTTCTAAGAAATTTTTGTGAATGTTTAAAAATAATATATTATCCTTCAACAGACATTATATATGTTATCATTTTCTTTGTTTTTGCAGTTTGTCTAGTTAATAACCTAGAATTTAATGCAAGTATTAGAACTACTGTATTTATAATGCCTGCTGTACTAATTAGTATTTTCTTTTTATTTTTTGGAAATATCAGAAATTTTGAGCCTCAAAGAATATTTCCATTATTTGGAGAGCGGCATTTATAGTACTTTCGTTAGTGGAATTAGAAACATATTTGCTTTTAGTGGAATAGTATTTTTGTACTTTCTTCCTCCCCTTTTAAAAAATGAAAAAAGCATGAAAATTATTGCATTTAGCTCTGTTTTTATATGCTCAATTTATTTAGTACTAACTGTTTCTATTATATTATTCATGTTTTCATTTTTTATAAGCAATGATCAGCTTATACCTTTATATACTGCAGCAACTTATATTGAGTTTGGTTCTTTCTTTCAAAGACAAGAATCTGTATTTTTGCTTATTTGGATGGTTGCGTTTGCTTGTCAAATTAGTATCATCGGGAATTTTTCTACACATATTTTCAAAAAAATCTCAAACATAAAAAATGCAAAAATTATGGTCTATCCATTTGCAGGAATTATGGTTGCCGTTAGTCTGTTGCCTAAAAATTATGCTATTTCAAACTTTTTTGAAACTAACATTTTTCCTGTAACATGCATAGGTATTGTATTTATACTTGGCATTTCAATTCTGATTATTGCAAATATAAAGAAAAAAGAAGGTGAAAAAAATGAGCAAACTAGCTAGAAATATTCTTATCTTTGTTGTAATTATATTCTTCTTAGTCGCTTTTACTCCATCATATAACACATTAGACATAGATAATTTAGTATATGTAGTTGCAATTGGAATAGATAGACGGTAAGTCTCAGAAGTTTAATATAACTTTTCAGTTTTCTCCTGCAAGTTCACATTCAGAAACTGGTTCTTCTGAAAGCTCTAAACCTGTCGTAAACACTGTTGAAGCTTCATCTATTGATAGTGGTATTAACTTAATGAATGCTTATATGGCCAAAGAGCTTAGTTTATCTCATTGTAGGTTAATAGTGTTTTCAGAAGATGTTAGCTTTTCACGGAATATCGAATGAAATTTATACTTTAATAAATGATCCACAAGTAAGGCCTTCTACAAATATTATTATAAGTAAAAATATGGCAAAAGATTATATAAAAAATACAGAATCACCCTTAGAAAATTTAATTACAAAGAACTACGAAATTTTTCCAAATTCCAGTCAATATACAGGTTATATATATGATGCTACATTGGGCGAGTTTATTGATATGCTTGTATCTAACACTTCAGAGCCTGTAGCAATTTTAGGTGGAATAAATACAGAGTCAGAATATAATGGAGATAAATTTTCAACAATATCTAATATAAAATCTACCGACACATCATTTGTTGGTGAAAATGGCGTCGAAAATGTTGGAGTTGCTGTGTTTAAAGATGATAAATTAGTTGGAGAATTAACAGCTTTGGAATCTTTATGTCTTTCAATAATACAAAAAAAAGTAAACTCGTTTTTACTACAAGTTCCCTATTCAAACGAGCAATCAGAAACAATCGATGTAACTTTATATCCTTCAAGAAAATGTAAAGTTAAAGTAGAAATTATTAATGGTTCCCCTTATATTACTATTAAATGTAATTTTACAGGAAGAATCTATTCAATGAAAGAAGATTCTAAATATTTAAGTAATAATGAACTAAAAAATATATCTTCCCAAGTAAATAATTATCTAAGGCAAGTTTTTACTGATTATTTATACAAAACATCTCTTATATTTAAATCTGATATTAATGGTTTTGGAAAATTCGGTGCAAAAAATTTTTATACAACAAAGGAATTTGAAAATTATGATTGGCAAAATAATTATCAAAATTCAATATTTAATGTAGAAATTAATGCTAATATAGAATCTGGCTTTTTAATAACAGAAACTTAAGATTGGAGGTAATATGCTTACTTTATTTTATAATATTGCATTTTTAATAGTTAGTATTTATGTTCTTATTAAATCTATTTCTTATGGCATTTATGAAATTAATAATGAAAAAAATACTTTTGGAGGGCATTTGGTAATATGGACAACTGTTTTTATTGTAATTTTTGATAACATTGTTGTTTGGCAAAATTGACATATTGGGGACACATAACACATTGGGGACGTTTCTTTTTGTGTCATCTGACTCATTTGGGACGTTGCTTTGCTTATCTCATTCTTAACTCGTTTTGCTTGAACGACTGAGAAATCTTTTTGTATTATCTGTCCCTTTTTAGTCAATTTTTGCCATTTGGTTTCATTTGCGCTTAAGCCGGATAATTTTTTATGTTTTGGAGATACTATATAAAAAATGCGGAGGTAAATAAAAATGGAAAATCAAAACTTAAATATTTTAGATGAAGTTAATAAGGGAGCAACAATGGGAATGGATGCAATTTCTTTTGTTTCTGAGAAAGCAAAAGATCCTGATTTTAAACATGTACTAGAAGTAGAATACAATAAATATAAAGATATTTCAACAAGAGTAAATGATATTTACGATCATTATAGTACAAAAGAACCTCATGAAACAAATTCAATGAATAAAGCAATGACTTGGTCTGGCATTCAAATGAGAACCATGGTTGACGATACAACTTCTAAACTTTCTGAGCTTCTTATGCAAGGAACAAATATGGGAATTATTGAAGGAAGACGTCTTTTAAATCAAAATCCTCATGCAGCAGAAGATGTTAGAAATGTTTTAAATGATTTTGTTGTAATGCAAGAAGACAGTGTTGAAACATTAAAGAAATATTTGTAATAAATAGAAATATAAATTTTTAGCAATAATTTATTTTGTATACTACTTGAACTTTTTTAATTTTTTATTTATAATAAAACTGCTTAAGCGAAAAGGAGTTTTATTATGGAACATTGGAGTGTTGAAGATTATAAAAATTATGCAGATGGTAGTAAAAGAAAAAGTAAATATAGATCAAATAAAGTATCCGTTGATGGACATACTTTTGATAGTCAAAAAGAAGCCGATTATTATTGCAACCTAAAATTACAACTTCAAGCCAAAGAAATTAATGGCTTTTGCTTACAACCTATTTTTATGCTTGCTCCAAGTTTAAAGTACAAAGCTGATTTTATTGTGTTTCATAAAGACGGTACTTCTGAAGTTGTTGATGTTAAAGGCCTTAAAACTAAAGAATATATTGTTAAGAAGAAAGTTTTCGAAGATAAATTTAATTTAAAAATAACCGAAATTGATTAAAAAACATGGAAAGGACATGGGGACGGTTCGGTTGTCCCATGTCCTTATTATTTTTCTTTATAAATTTTAGCTATAAAAAAACCTTCATAATCTTCTGTTGGCATTACACACATTGTTCCTTCTATTTTAACTGGAAGAAGAGGTAGTTCTTCTTTTCCTTTAAACTCTATTGGTACAATACTTGCATTTACATTCTTTAAAGTCTTTTCAATAATCTCCTCATTTTCTTCTTTCAAAATTGAGCATGTTGAATATACCATATCATGTCCTGGCTTCAATATCTTTAAAGCTTTCTTTAATAATGTATGTTGATTGTTTACTGATTTTTCTATTAATCTTTTTGTAAATGTTTTCTCTAAATTTCTATCATTTATATTTAATGTTCCACTTCCGTGAACATGGGCTATCTAGTAAAATTTTATCAAATGAAAAGAAATCATCTATTTTTCTGCTATCTTGCTGCATTGCATAAACAGATGCTGCCCCCTGTTTCTCAATATTATATTTTAATCTTTCCATTCTAATATTACTCATTTCACATGCTGTTATATGTGCATTATTATTTGTAATTGCTGCAATTTGTGTTGTTTTTCCGCCGTGGTGCTGCAGCCATATCTAAAATATCAGTATTTTCTTTTGGTTCCAAAATTATTGGTGGGAGCATTGATGATAAACTTTGAAGATATATTTCTCCATCTTTGTAAATATCCAGCTTTTCTATATATTCTTTCAAATTATTTTCAACAATAAATGCTTTATCACTCCACGCTGGCTTTTTATATTGAATTTTATTTTGCTTTAAGATACTTTCAACTTTATCTATACTTGTTTTTATTGTATTTACTCTAAACGTTAACTTTCTTTTTTTCGAATAACCTTGAATAATCTTTTCAGTAAGCTCATTTCCATATTGTTCTTTTAACATTTGTATTAAAAATTGTGGTAAGCTGTCTTTAATTAATTCTTCAGTCATTTTAAACTTTCCTTTCTTTTTAATTTCGGGGACATAATTTTGGGGACACACTCCAAAATAATAATATAAATTCTAATTTCGGGGACACACTCCAAAATAATAATATAAATTCTGTTTCTTATTTCGGTGTGAGTCCCAGAAATACAAATCAAACTTATACATATCACTCCAATAAAGTGTTCTTCTTTTATACTCTCCCTATTTTTCTTTTCCCCATGGTTCTATGATATATATTATTATATAGAAATTTATTAATTTTCACAATAATTTTAAATAAAAAAACCGTAAATAATAATATAAATTCTAATTTTTATTCTGGTGTTTCCCTGAAATATTTCTACAAAGCTCAAAAAAAGGAATGCTTTTTGTGCTACTTTTTCAGTAGCTTACTTTTTGCATTCCATTTTTTTAATAGAACAGTTCCTTGGATATTGTGCAATTTTCTCCGTCCCCATTGCACACCCATTGCACATATTATTCTTATTTAATGCATTTTCTACCTTATTACTAGTAGTTTTTAATGTATTTACTCTAAATGTTAATTTTCTTGATTTTAAATAGCCTTTAGTTATCTTATTTGTAAGTACTTCTCCATATTGATTTTTTAACATTTCAAGTAAAAAATCGGGAATTTTTTTGTTTTCTATCTCGTCATTCATTTATTATTCCTCTCTAATATTTCTAGTATTTATTTTTCTTTTAGAATAAGTTCCCAAAAGTGACAGATACCCCACTTGGACCAGATTACCCAAAAGTGACAGATTACCCAAAAGGAAACGTCCCTAATGGGAACTTGCTTTTTTTACAAGTTCTACAAAAAGAGGAGCTGGTTTATCTGGTCTTGATTTAAACTCTGGATGAAATTGACATGCTACAAAATATGGATGTTCTCTTATTTCTACCATTTCTACTAAAGTTTCATCTGGTGATGTTCCTCCTATTTTTAGTCCTTTTTTCTCAAGTTGTTCTCTATAACTATTGTTATATTCAAAACGATGTCTGTGTCTTTCTGATATTTCTTCTTTCTTATAAATTTTTTCTGCTAGGCTTCCCTTTACTATTTTACAAGGATAACTTCCAAGTCTCATAGTTCCACCTTTTCTTGTTATTACTTTTTGGTCTTTCATTATATGTATTACAGGATTCTTACATTCTGGATCAAATTCTTCTGAATTTACATCTTCTAATTTTAATACATCTCTTGCAAATTCAATAACTGCAAGTTGCATTCCAAGACATATTCCTAAGAATGGTATTTTGTTTTCTCTTGCATATTTTATTGTTTCAATTTTACCTTGTATTCCTCTATTTCCAAATCCTCCTGGAACTATTATTCCATCTAAGTTTGATAATATTTTTTTTGCATTTTCTCTTGTTACTTCTTCTGAATTTATATATTTAATGTGTACTTTAACATCATTTTCAAATCCTGCATGTCTTAGGCTTTCTGCAACAGATAAATATGAATCTTCTAATTTTACATATTTTCCAACTATTGCAATGGTAACTTCTTTATCAGATATATTGTTAATCCTTTTTATCATCTTGTCCCAATTTTCATTTTGAGGTTTTATTTTATCTAAGTTTAAATGTTTACATGCCTGAAGAGCTAATCCTTCTTCTTCTAGCATCAAAGGTACCTCGTATAGACAATTTGCAGTTCTATTTGCAATTATATCTTCTTTTCTTACATTACAAAATAATGCCATTTTTTCTCTTAAATTTTCTGGTATTTCTGTTTCTGTTCTACAAACTAAAATATCTGGCTTAATTCCAAATGATTGTAGTTCCTTTACTGAATGTTGTGTTGGTTTTGATTTTAGCTCATTTGAACCATGTATATAAGGAAGAAGTGTTACATGAATGTATAATACATCTTCAGGAGCATTTTCTATTCCTACTTGTCTTATTGATTCAATTAGTGATAATCCCTCTATATCTCCAACTGTTCCTCCAAGTTCTGATATTACTATATCTACATCTGTATTTTCAAATGCATATATTTTTTCTTTTATTGCATTTGTAATATGAGGTATTACTTGTACTGTTTTTCCTAAATAGTCGCCTCTTCGTTCTCTATCTAGAACCTCTTGATAAATTTTTCCCATTGTTATACTTGAGTTTTTACTTAAATTTTCATCAGTAAATCTTTCATAATGTCCCAAATCTAAATCTGTTTCTGCTCCATCATCTGTTACAAATACTTCTCCATGCTCATAAGGACTCATTGTACCTGGATCTACATTTATATAAGGATCAAATTTTTGATTTACTACCTTATATCCTCTATTTTTTAAAAGTCTTCCAAGTGAGGCAGCAGTTATTCCCTTTCCAAGTCCTGATACAACTCCTCCTGTTACAAAAATGTACTTTGTTTTCATGAATTATTCCCTCCCTTTAAATTTAAAACCTCAAAAAACAAAAAAAGATTAAAAAACTAACACGAAAAAATCGGTTTTTTTTAATCTTTTATTATCTTATCACTAATAAAAATTTTATGCAACACTTTTTTTATTTTTTATTATAAAATTTTTATAACATCGTTAGCAGCTTTGTTTTCTGCCTTTGGTATTTGCAAGATTTCAAATTTAGAGGTTTTATCTCCAAATTTGATTTCTACAATATCTCCAATTTTAACTTCATAACTTGGTTTTACTTGTTTTCCATTTACGCAAATTCTTCCACTACCAGCCGCTTCATTTGCAACAGTTCTTCTTTTTATTACTCTTGAAACTTTTAAAAATTTATCTAGTCTCATTCTTTATTCTCCCTTTGCAATTTTTCTTATAGATAAATTAAACTGCATAACTCTTTATTTCTTCTTTAATTTTAGAAATAAACTCATCTACTGGAACTTGTCCCATATCTCCTTCTTTTCTGTTTCTTACTCCAACAGCTTTAGCTTCAATTTCCTTATCACCTATAACTAACATATATGGTACTTTTTGAACTTGAGCTTCTCGAATCTTGTATCCCATTTTTTCAGGTCTTGAGTCTAGTTCAACTCTAATATCTTCAGCTAATAATTTTTCATATACATTTTTTGCATAATCTAATTGTTTATCTGTAATTGGTATTATTTTTACTTGTGTTGGAGAAAGCCATACAGGAAGTGCTCCTTTTGTTTCCTCTAAGTAGTATGCAATAAATCTATCAATACTTCCTAAAATTGCTCTATGTAATACAACAGGAGTTTTCTTTTCTCCATCTTTATCAATATAGTTTAAGTTAAATCTCATAGGTAAACAGAAATCTAATTGACAAGTAGATAAAGTATATTCATTTCCAACTGCTGGTTTTACTTGAACATCAAGTTTTGGTCCATAGAATGCTGCTTCTCCAATTTTTTCTTCATATTCTATTCCAATGTCATTTAAAACTTGTCTTAACGTTGCTTCAGCATTATTCCACATTTCATCATCTGGATAGTATTTTACCTTATCTTGAGGATCTCTTAAAGATAGTTCAAAATGATAATCTGTAATATTTAGTTCTTTATATACTTCTAATATTAAATCAACTACTGCTTTAAACTCTGATTCTATTTGTTCATGTGTTACAAAAAGATGTGCATCATTTTGACAAAAAGTTCTAACTCTTTCAATACCTTTTAATGTTCCACTTGCTTCAAATCTACAATCTCTTGCAACTTCTCCAATTCTTATTGGTAAATCTCTATATGAATGGATTTCATTTGCATATATCATCATATGATGTGGACAGTTCATTGGTCTTAAAACGAATTCTTCTCCTTCAACTTCCATTTTAGGAAACATTCCATGTTGATAATGATCCCAATGTCCTGAAGTTTTATATAAATCAACTGTTCCTAAAGGTGGAGTTAAAACATGTTTATAACCACGTTTTCTTTCTTTTCCTTTTATATAGTTTTCTAATAGTTCCCATACAATGTAACCATTTGGAAGATACATTGGAAGACCTTTTCCAACTAAATCATGTGTCATAAAAATTCCTAGTTCTTTTCCAAGTTTTCTATGGTCTCTTTGTTTTGCTTCTTCTAATTTTTGCAAATATTCTTCAAGTTCAGATGCCTTTGGGAATGATATACCATATACTCTTTGAAGTGATTGGTTTTTAGCGTCACCTCTCCAATAGCTTGAAGACATTGAAGTTAATTTTATTGCTTTTACTTTTCCTGTTGATGGAAGATGTGGTCCACGACATAGATCAACAAATTCTCCTTGTTTGTAGAAAGAAATTACTTCTCCTTCTGGTAAATCCTTTATAAGTTCTACTTTATATGGTTCTTTTCTTTCTTCCATTAGTTTTATTGCATCTTGTCTTGAAAGTTCAAATCTTTCAATAGCTAAATCCTCTTTAATAATATTTTTCATTTCTTCTTCTAATTTTACGATATCCTCTTCTGTAAATGGTTTTTCTACGTCAAAATCATAATAAAATCCATTTTCTATTGAAGGACCTATTGTTAATTTGTAATTTGGGAATATTCTTTTTACAGCTTGTGCTAAAATGTGCGCTGTTGTATGCCAATACATACTTTCCTCTACTTCCATTGTTTTTCCACCATCTAATTTTATTCTAAACATCTTTTTTCCTCCCTATATTTTATTTGCATTAATTTGAACTATAAATCCTGTATCTTCATCATATTCCATTTGAACATTATATGTTGCATTAGAGTCTATATTAACATTATCTCCAAAACTTCTCTGTGCATCTATATATAAAGTAATTTGATTTTCCATATCATTTAAATTACTATTTTCTACCATATTTCGTAATGCTTTTAAATTACTTCCCCTTATAGTTCCTTTAAATGCTTCAAATTTTGCATTAAAAGCAGCTTTTTCTTGGTCACTTAATGAACTTAATGTCTCATCATTTGTAATAGTTCTTTGTACATTATTTACTAAAGCATTATTCCCTATAATTGTAGAGAAATAATTATTTAAAATCTGTGCTTTTTGAGTCCAAACAACTTTTGTTCTTTCAACTATAGCTTGAATTATATATTCTACTTGTTCTTTTGTATAATCATTTAACACTCCACAATTTGTTCTATCTAGTTTTATTATATCTTCCGTAATATTATCATCAAATATAATTTTTTGAGTGTAATTTTCATCAAAAGAATCATTTTTATTGTTTACATTTATTGTTCCATCAATATTAAAAATCTTTGATTCTTTATTTCCATTTAACTTAATATTTATATTATAGTCTATTTCTTTATCTAATTTTATAAATACATTGTAGTTAGATTCTCCAGCATTTCTTGTTTCGTTCTGTTTAATTTCAATTCTTTCTAATGTTTCATTTGCATTTAGATTTTCAATTAACAAGTAACGTGTATTACTATTTTCAGTTGCTATACAATAAATTGTGTATTTTTGTTCATTATTATAAATTATTTCAGTAGTAATTGGTTCCATGTTATTTACATATATCATTATCGTAATTGGCACAGTATACAAATTATTTTTTTTGATGTTATCTATTTTTTCTTGAATTTTTTTAGTTAAATTATTAACATTTGTATAATTTTCATCTAATCCTGCCTGAGATGCTTTTGTCGCTATTAAATTTAAAGTAATGCTATCTTCTTTTAGAGTTTCTAATATTTTAAGCAAAATATGTTGAGTATCTTCAGCAGATAAAGTTAGTCTATATGCTGTTGTATTATAATTTACCCCTTCTCTTGCTACTGCAAAGTTCTTTTCTTTAGAAAAATTACTATCTTTAATTTCTTTTAGTAATGCTTCAGTATAGGTCTTTTTCAAGTGTGCTTTTTCTTCTTCTGATATCTTGTAATAATCATGCCAATTATAATTATTTTCATTTATTGAATTTGGTATAGCTGTTGTATCTTTAATTCCTAATTTTTGAGCTAAAACCTTTAAATTATCATTTTCAATACCAATAAATGCATTAACAATTTCATCTGATTTTAAAGCATAAATATTATTACTTTTTGCATATTCAACATTAAAAATGCTTTGCGAGCCAGTAAGTAAGTCAAACTTTCTATATTCTTGATTTTTAGCTTTGTTTATTTTAGCATCCATCTTTAGTTGAATATTTTTTGTATCTTCATTACCCACCATAAGCTTTGCCTCTGTTTGGTATGGCATTACTTTTTGTAAATCCTCAATTTCGGCTAATTGTTTATTTCCTTCAAACTTTATACTTTCTATAACCTGTGATGCATATTTAAAAAATAAGTTTTTATTAGATTTAAACAAATCAGTTTTGGCATATATAAAATATCCACTAGCTGAAAGTATTGCAAGTGCTAAAATAATCACAATTATTAAAATAAAAATTTTTCTTTTTCTTTGATTATACATACTTAATTTCATTCCCTTCTTTTTAGATTATTTTTGAGCCACTCCTCTTTGTCTTACAACTTCATATATAACAATTCCTGCAGATACAGATGCGTTTAAAGATTTAACTTTACCTTTCATTGGAATTTTTACTAGAAAATCACAATTTTCTCTTACAAGTCTGCTCATTCCAAATCCTTCACTTCCAATTACTATAGCAATTGGTCCGTTTCAAATCTTGCTCATTATAAAAGGTCTCTGTATTTACATCTGTTCCACAAATCCATAATCCTTCTTCTTTTAAATTTTTAATAGTTTCATTAATATTATTTACTCTAGCTATTTTAATATGTTCTACAGCTCCAGCAGATACCTTATTTACTGTTGCATTTACAGATGCAGCTCTTCTTTTTGGTATAATTATTCCATGAACTCCTGCAGTTTCTGCAGTTCTTATAATTGACCCTAAATTATGAACATCTTCTATTCCATCTAAAATAACAATAAATGGTTCTTCGTTTTTTTGTTTTGCTAAATCTAAAATATCTTCTACTTCTGAATATTCAAAAGGAGGAACTATTGCTATAACTCCTTGGTAATTTTCTGTTTGAGCCATCTGTCTCATTTTGTTTTTATCTATTTCAGAAATTAATATTTTCCTTTCTTTAGCCATTGCTATTATCTTATAAATTGAACCATGTTTTTCTCCTGCTTGTATATAAATTTTATTAATATCCTTTCCAGTTTCAAGTAATTCTAATACAGAATTTCGTCCTTCAACTTGATCTTGATATTCCATTATAATTTTACTCCTTTTATAATAATATTTAAATTTTTATTCCTCATCTAATTTTAGTACAGACAAAAATGCTTCTTGCGGAATTTCTACATTTCCAATTTCACGCATTTTTTTCTTTCCCTTTTTCTGTTTTTCAAGAAGTTTCTTCTTTCTTGTAATATCTCCCCCATAGCATTTTGCAAGTACATCTTTTCTCATTGCTGAAATTGTTTCTCTAGCAATAATTTTCCCACCAATTACTGCTTGAAGTGGTATTGCAAATAGTTGCCTTGGAATAGCAAGTTTTAATTTTTCTATCATCTTCTTTCCTCTATCATAGGCTGAATCTTTATGAACTATAAATGATAGTGCATCTACACCTTCTCCATTTACCCAAATATCTAGTTTTACTAAATCAGAACGTCTATAGTCTTTTATTTCATAATCAAAAGATGCATATCCCTTTGTTCTTGATTTTAATTGATCAAAAAAATCATATATAATTTCATTTAACGGCATTTCATATATTATTGTAACTCTATTTGCATCTAAATATTTCATATCTATATATATTCCACGTCTATTTTGACATATTTCCATTATATTCCCAACATATTCCTTCGGAGACATTATTTCTGCCGTAACAAATGGTTCTTCCATATATGATATTTCGTTTGGCACAGGCAAATCAGATGGATTATATAGTTCTTGCATTGTTCCATCTGTTTTATAAACTTTATAAATAACTGATGGTGATGTTGTAATTAAGCTTAAGTCAAACTCCCTTTCAAGCCTTTCTTCTATTATTTCTAGATGAAGAAGTCCCAAAAATCCACATCTAAATCCAAAGCCAAGTGCAGATGATGTTTCTGGCTCATATTCAAGAGCTGCATCATTTAACTTTAATTTTTCAAGTGCTACTTTTAAGTTCTCATAATCGCTTCCATCCATTGGGTATAATCCACAATATACCATTGGATTTACTTTTTTATATCCAGGTAATGGCTCAATTGCTTTATTATTTTTTAAAGTTATTGTATCTCCAACCCTAATATCTGATAAACTCTTTATACTTGCTGCAACATATCCCACTTCTCCTGCCTTTAAAACTTCACATGGTGCATAAGAGCCTGGTTCAAAGTGTCCAACTTCCGTTACAGTGAATGTTTTATTTGCTGCCATTAACAAAATTTCATCGCCTATTTTAACAGATCCATCTTTTACTCTAACATAAGCTATAGCACCTTTGTAATCATTGTATATTGAATCAAATATTAAACATGATAGTGGTTTATTTTCATCTCCTATTGGTGCTGGTAAATCTGTTACAATTCTTTCTAATACCTCTTCTACATTTAAACCAGATTTTGCAGATATACATGGTGCATTTTGAGCCTCTATTCCAATTATATCTTCTATTTCTTGTTTTACTTCATCCGGTCTTGCATTTGGAAGATCTATTTTATTTATTACTGGTAATATTTCTAAGTTATTGTCTATTGCTAAATAAACATTTGCAAGTGTTTGTGCCTCAACTCCTTGGCTACTATCTACTACTAAAATAGCTCCATCACATGCAGCTAAACTTCTTGAAACCTCATAATTAAAGTCTACATGGCCTGGTGTATCTATTAAATTAAGTTCATATTCATTTCCATCTTTTGCGATATATTTCATCTGAACAGCTTGAGATTTTATCGTTATTCCTCTTTCTTTTTCTATATCCATGTTGTCTAAAACTTGCTCCTGCATTTCTCTTTTTGAAAGAACTCCTGTCATTTCAATTAATCTATCTGCAAGTGTTGACTTTCCATGATCTATGTGTGCAATTATACTAAAATTTCTAATATACTTTTTCTTGTCTTCCATCTATATCCATCTTTCTTTTAAACATAATTTTTAACATATATATTTTATCATAACAGCCCTTCAAAATCAACAAAAAACCTAGTAAAAACTAGGTTTTTTATTATATTTTTATTTTATATAAAGAGAAAGTCTAGAGCCTATAAATTCGTGATCTGATGAAGTTGAAAAACCTTTTCTTTCGCTTGAACACGTACTTATATCATAAATATTTCCGTTGAGCACTATATCCATCTATAAACGCACCACCTCTTGCAATACGTTGATAAGTATACATCGATTCCATTGTCCATTCACATAAATTTCCCTCTAAATCATATATATTATTTATTCTGTCTAAACCAGTTAATCTGTCATTTTCTGTTGTTGTTCTTGTTTTTATAGATGTTACTGAATATGAATTTCTATGTGTGGCATTTGAACTTGTGTTGACATGAAATTTATCTTCTTCCTCTAATGCCCAATTTAAAAGAGCATCATATTGACTTCCCCACACCATATTTGAAACCATTTTGTCTGAATCTGTTGTGAATTCCTTTTGTTTTAGATATAAGCCATACCATTTTTTTGTTCCTGAAGAATATGCATTTGTTGGAGTTACATCTGCTATAGATTGTGCTTTTGATGTTTCAGTATTTATACTAGTTTCATATCTTCCAATAAAAAAACCACCATATTTTGATACGCTTTCTATCATTTCATTATATTCTTTTTGTAAACCATCCTCAGTTATTCCAGCTGCATTCTCATTACTTGCAGCTCCATAATATGTGTCGCTTAAAAATGCTGGTTCTCTATACATTTGGCTACCTTGACCATAATTTGTTTTTTCTTGAGATGTTGTATTATCTTGTGAATATGGGAAAGTATATAAAACCCCTTGGTAGTTTAATCTACCATTTTCATCTCTTCCTGATGTTAATCTTGCCATAGGTTTTGTTGTTCCTTTTGCATATAAATCATTATTATCTGTTACTGGTATAGGTACCCATACAAATTCACTTTCTTTGTATTCTATAACTACTCCCGTATCTACAGTTCCTTCTATATATTTTGATTCTACAGGTATTGGCACATTCCCTGTTATTACTGCTTTTACTTTATCTTTATTTTTTAAATTATCATTTGTAATATCAGCCTCTAAAATTTCTGCAATTCCATTATTAGCTAATGCTGTTTTTTCTTCGTCTGTTAAACCTATTTCGTCTTCTTCTTCATCTTTATCATCTTGATTGTTATCTAATTTTCCAAGCATTTCTGCATATAATTCATTTAATTTTGTTTGCTCTTCTTCTGTTGATTTTATAAAATTCTCTTTTGCCTCTTTTGCCTTTGTTATTATTCCATTATTTCCAACTACTAAGCTAATACTTACTCCTGCCAAAATAATTAAAACAATTATAGTAACAACAAGTGCGATAAGTGTAACGCCATTCTTATTATTTAAATTTTTCATCTTTCGATTTTCCTCCATTTTTTATAGTTTATTTTATGTATTTATTTATTTTCTTATACTTAACATAGCCAAAAATACCTGTAATAATAATCGTAAATGCAATTAAAAACATTGTTATTTTAGTACCTGTTTGAGGTATTATTCCTTTTGCGACAGTATTATCTATTTTTGAATTGCTTGATGCTTCACCATTAGAAACTGTTCTTTGTTTTTCAGGATTACCTTTAGCATTGTTACTAGTTTTATTAGGTTCTTCTGTTTTTTCAGTATTTTTTGTTTTTTCTGTTTCTTGTTTATCTTTAATAATTGTAAAAGCTTTTATAGTGCTATCAGAGTTTGGAATGTTAGGATTTTTCTCTGAAAATTTTGAAAGATCGGTCCAATCATTTTGTTCAAATGATTCTGCGTATGAAACAAAACATTTGCCATCTTCTATTTTTGCAGTACTGTAAAATGATTCTTCTATTTTTCTTTCAGTTGAAATGCTAATTGCATTTTGTCTTGTTCCTTCAATCTCCACTACAACAGCAAACTCATTAGCAGTTATTTCAATAGGATTTAAGAATTCTAATGTGTGATATCCAGGTTTAATCGTTTCTGATTCTCCATTCTTTAATCTAACCTGCTCTAAATCTTCCTTGTTCATGCTAGCACCTTTAGTATTAACATATACCTTACATTTATACGTTTCAGGAGCATATAAAGAAACTTTTGTTAAAAACTCTTTAGTTGTACTTTTTTTAGTAAAAATATTTCCTAAATAAACTTTAGATGATGATATTTCAATGTCTGAGTTTTGTCCTAGTTCATTGTATTGATATATATTATCATAAGTAACTTTATCACTTGCTTTTTCAATACCAGCTAATTTTGAATATATATTTACATCTTCATAAGAAACATACATTATTCCATTATCGCCAATTTTTGAATATGCCTTATTACCACTTATTGTGTATCCATAATCCTCAGTTATTATTTGATCTGCAATGTCATTTGGTATATCAGTGCTTTCATTCCAATTATTATTTTGACATTCTTGTGGATAAGCTGCAAAAAATATTTGTTTAATTTCTTCCCTCAGTTTTTCCAAATCAGTTTGATATTCTTCTCCCCAAGAATTTCTAATTATCCACGCACCATTATTTGTTGGTTTATGGTCTGTATTAAAATTGTCTGTGCTATAATTATCATCCCATCCTATTATTGATACTCCATGATCAATTGGGCAATTTTGCTTGTTATCACAGTATAAAGCACCTGTTTCATTATTGTAATAATCTGAAAATATCTCCGCACCATGTATATTGGCTGAAATTGAGCCATAGTTTTTAATATGTTCTTTCATTTGGTTTTTAAATTCATTTGTAACATTTTCTGCTTCGTAAGACGGAAATTCAGTTGTATCCAAAACTTCAGTTATAACTTTTTTATTCTTCAATTCGCTTATAGAAATCAGCTCATTATCATCCGTAAATGGCATTTCTATTTCTGCAACAGCACCACTTCCGTTTGTTAAATATGCAATAGCTATTTCAAAAGTTCCTTCGTCTTGCACGCTTCTATTAAAGCCATTATCATTTATTTTTCCATCTTTAAACATTCTACTTGTTGCATAGTTCATGTGTTTTTCAGAAAAATCATATACTTTTTGCTTATTTTTTAAAGCTAGATTTGTCTCTAAAGAAGAAAGCATTGCAAATGTCCAGCATGCATTACTATCTCCTTGATTTCTAATTTTCATATTGTTGGGAATTACATCTTTTAGCGAATATCTAGGTTCTAGGCTTGAGCCACTTGCTACCACCTCTGAACTAATTAAAAATAATATTATAAAAAGTAAAATACTAAATTTCAAAATTTTTTTACTACTTCTCATTTGATTTACTCCTATTCCTATATATATAATTATATTTTATAATTAGCAATTTGTCTTGTCAATTATTTTTATAAAATGTAATATAACAGTAATAATTTTGTAATATTTCTATTTCTCTATAATTATTTTTATTTTTCCTTTCTTGGTATTTCCAATTATCTGTTTTATTTGATATCTACCTTTGCCTCTTATTGTTATTCTATCATTTTCTTTTATTTCTTTTGTCTGTTTTGTGTTTAGCTCGTAATTTATAAATACTCTTTCTTGCTGTATAATCTCTTGTGCCTTACCTCTAGAGCATTTTGCAAGTTCAGCAATTATATTATCTAGTCTTATTGATGAAACTGTAATTATTTCTTGCACCGTCTTAACTTCTATATTTCTTATATCTTTTAATTTTACTTGTTCTAACTCAGATTTTCTAAATCTAGTTAACTGCAATATGTTAGTTTCTACAAATTTCAAAATATCTTCATGCAATAAAAAATCGCATCCATTTTCATCAACTAATATATCTCCTATTTTTTCTCTTTTTATTCCTAATTTAATTAATGCTCCTAAATAAATTCTATGTTCATATTTTCCTCTATTTTCAGCTGGAAGAGTTAGTTTAAGAACTTTTATATATTCGTCAAAATTAAGCTTGTTTTCTTCTACTATGTCTTGTAATTTTTCAGGATAAAAAATAATTAACTTTCTTTCTGCATTTTCGTATCCACCAAAAAAAATATAATTTTTATAATTTAGTTCATTTAAGAATTTTTGAGTTAAATTTTGTTCCGCTAAATCCAAAAAATCTGTAACTTGCAATTTATTTCTTGTTTCGCAAAAATTACTTTTATCAAAAATTTTTGACAAAAGTAACTTATCTTCTGGTTTTTTATATTTATTTAAAATACTTCTATCCATACTATTTCCCTTCCAGAATATCTTTAACTATGCTTTCCTCATCCAAACCATATTTTTTCTCTAATTCATCTACTTTTCCATGTTCAATAAAGTCTTTCCAGCCATATCCTCTAAATTTTATTTTTTCTGTAAAAGAATTTTTTAAAAGTAAATCTTGCACATGTGTTGAAAGTCCTCCTGTTAATATATTATCTTCTAAAGTTATAATGTTTCTAGTCTTTTTTGCAGACTCCAAAATTGTTTTCTCATCTATTGGTTGCACAAATCTAGTATTTATTACTTCAGCATTTTTTCCTACTTCTTCTAATTTTTCTGCTACTTTTAAAGCTTTTGATACCATTCTTCCAATAGCTATAATAGATATATCATTTCCTTCTTTTAGTACTTCTGCCTTACCTAAAGATATTTCTTGTTTAGATTCTATTTTAAGTTCTTCTTTTCCTCTAGGATAACGAATTACACATGGTTTATTTAATTTTATTGCAAATTCTATCATTTGCTCTAATTCACAAAAGTCCTTTGGTGCCATTACCGTTAAATTTGGAATCATTGAAAAAAATGATAAATCAAACAAACCTTGGTGAGTTTCACCATCTTGTCCAACTACTCCTGCTCTGTCTACACACATAACAACAGGTAAATTTTGAAGACATACATCATGAATAACTTGATCTATTGCTCTTTGATAGAACGACGAATAAATTGGTACAACAGGAATTAGTCCTTCTTTTGCCATTCCTGCAGCCATCGTTATTGCATGTTGTTCAGCAATACCAACATCAAAAAATCTTTCTGGAAATAGTTCTCTAAATTTTTTAAGTCCTGTTCCATCTGCCATTGCTGCTGTAATTGCAACTATTTTATTGTTTTCTTTTGCAAGTTCTACTAACTTATCTCCAAATACTGCTGAATAATCTTTCTGTTTTGGATTAAGAGGTTTACCAGTTTCTTTATCGAAACTTGATGTTGCATGAAACGCAGATGGATTCTCTTCAGCAGGAATATATCCTTTTCCTTTTTTAGTTATAATATGAACTAATACTGGTTGTTCTTTTTCTTTTTTTGCTAAGTTTAATACCCATTCAACTCTTTCAATATCATGTCCATCAACTGGTCCTAAATATTTAAATCCAATATCTTCAAAAAACATGTTTGGTATCATAAGTTGTTTAATACTGTATTTTATCCTTCTTGCAACATGTATTATAAATGGACCAAACTTGGGAATTTTAATCAAAATTTTTCTTGCTAAATTGTTAGATTTCTTATAAAAACGTTTAGTACGAATTTTAGTCAAGAATCTAGATATTCCTCCAACATTTTTTGCTATACTCATTTCATTGTCATTTAATACTACAATAAGCCTTGTTTTACTATTTCCTGCGTCATCTAATGCCTCTAAAGCCATTCCTCCTGTTAATGCACCATCTCCAATTACTGCTATAACATGGTTATCTTCATTTTTCAAATCTCTTGCTCTTGCCATTCCTAGTGCTGCTGAAATAGATGTACTACTATGTCCTGTATTAAAACTATCATAAACAGATTCATTTATTTTGGGAAATCCAGATAATCCATTTAATTGCCTTAATGTAGAGAACTCTTTTCTTCTACCAGTTAATAATTTATGAACATAGCTTTGATGTCCTACATCCCAAATTATTTTATCCTTTGGCATATCAAAAACACTATGGAGTGCAATTGTTAATTCTACCACTCCTAAGCTTGAAGCTAAATGACCACCTGTCTTAGAAACTGTATTTATTATCTCTTCTCTTAATTCAGCTGCGAGTTTTTCTTTTTCCTTTTCATCTAATTTTTTCACATCCATTGGACTGTTAATATTGTCCAAAATTTTTATCTCATTATCCATTAAAATGCTCCTTCATATTTTGATTTTTTAAATGATGGGGTTATTATAGTATCACTGTTAGTAATAAACACGCAAAAATTGGAACTGTAATATTATCTGTTCCCTTTATAGAAACTGCTTCTACTAAAGTAACACTAATTGCTACTAAAATAGCTTTTAAAAACCACATTGGAGATGCCATACTTGCTAAAAATATAGCTACTATAAAAAACGAAATAAAAAACATTGTGCTAGAACCAGCTACTGTCTTTTTAGTTTTTCCTATTTTATATGGCAAACTTTTTACACTTCTTCCAATAATTGCTGCAAGTCCATCTCCATATCCCATTATAAGAATAGAACATAATCCAATTGCTGGTCTTTTTATAATGCCAAATGTAAATATAGAAATTAAGAACAATGAAATTGCATAATATACAGTTCCAAGTCCATCTTTTTCATCAGCTTCTCTTTCCATTACTTGTATTAGATTCTTTTTATAAGAAATATAATTTATAATAACAAAGCTTAGAGGTACAATTGAAGCCCAAATTACATTATCAAAAAAATACATTGCCAAAAACCACCAATTTGAAAGCATTATATGTATAAATTTTCTACTAGCTTCTTTTCCAGCTTTTTCAAAGAATTTTGCTGCAATAATTATAACTGCAATAAAAACATAAGATAGTAAAAATCCTGCCAAGTTTCTCATATTCAATCTCCTCGTATAATATATTTTTGTTTTCTAATACTATCACATTTTGTAACAATTTTCTACTAAATATTACAATTTTGTTTCTTTTTTAAGAAATTTCTTGAAAATAAAGCAATTTTGTATTATAATTAAATAGATTTATATATAAGAAAGGATGCGTTTTTTATGTCAAAAACAAGAAATAAAATATTTATAATAGCTTTTGCTATAGTTTTAATTTTTTCAAATGTATGCTTTGCAGCAACTACAAGTTCTCAAAAAGCTAAATTTGAAATTGTAGAAAATAATATTTGTACTATAAATATTATGGATACTGCAACATTTGAAAAGAAAATTGTCTCTTATGATTTAGAGAAAAAGGAATTAGACATACAGTTAAAAGTAACAAATACAGCTGTTCCTATTATAAATAAACCAACAGATATTATGTTTGTAATTGATAATTCTCTAAGTATGAGAGATAATATGGAATCATCTACAGCCACTCGTATGGAAGCTGTAATAAACTCAGCAAAATCGTTAGCAAATAACCTTTTAGATAGTGAATATGTAAAAATAGGTGTTGTTAGTTTCTCAACAGGCGATGTTATGAATGAGGGACAAATTACAGATGCTGTTTTAAGAACAACTCCAACTAATGTAAAAGATACTGTTATGAATGCGATAGACGCAGTTTCAAGCAGTGGAATGGGTGCAAGAACAAATATTGATGCAGGTCTTACACTTGCAAATCAAAATTATACAGCAACTAGCCAAAGTAAGTACATAATTTTATTATCTGATGGTGTTCCAAATACAGCTTTAGGTGGAATAACTTATACATACTCTGGTCCAACTGCAGAAAAAACTATTCAAACATTAACAAATTTAACAAATAGTGGCGTTAAATTATTTACAGTTATGTCCAATATAGAAGCAACAAAAACAGAACCTCAAACAAATTTAACATACAAACAATTAGCAGAGGAAATTTTCGGAACTGAAAGTAATCCAGCATTTGGGAAATTTTATTATGTATCAGATAATGCTCTTGAAAGAACTATATCAGAAACTGTATTAAGTAATTTCCAAGATCCTGGTGTTACAACATTAACTAATCTAAAAATTTATGATTATTTTCCACAAGAAATAGTTGATAATTTTGATTTTAGTTATGTATCATCTCCAACAAAAGGAACAATTTCTGAAGATATAGATTTACAAAACAATATGATTACCTGGACTATTGATAAACTTGGACCTCAAGAAAGTGCAACAGTTGTTTATAAATTAAAATTAAAAGATACAATTAATACAGATATTTTAGATGTAATTTTAAAAACAAATGAAAAAGTTGATATTACAGCAAATGAAATAACTAATCCAGACGGAACTCCTAAGACATTAACATCAGATGTTACACCTAAGGTTAGAGTAACAATTCCCGCTGAACCTGCAACTGTTACAGTTAAATACTTAGAAAAAGGTTGTAACAAAGAATTACTACCTTCTGAAGTAATAAATGGTAATATCGATGATCCTTATAAAACAGAAAGAAAAGAAATTACAGGATATGAAGCAGCAGAGCCTGAACCAACAAACAAAGAAGGAAAAATTACAGAAGAACCTATAACAGTTATTTATTATTATAGTAAAAACACATCAACAGTAACAGTTAAGTATTTAGAAAAAGGAACAAATAAAGAGTTGCTACCTTCTGATATAATTAATGGTAATGTAGATGATCCATATATAACACAAAGAAAAACAATTGATGGATACGATGCAGCAAAACCAGAACCAAAAAACACCTCTGGGAAAATTACAGAAGAACCTATAACAGTTATTTACTACTACAGTAAAACTCCTGATAAAACAGTTGCACCAACCATTATTCCTCAAACAGGAGCTACAATGACATTAAGCATTATATTTATATGTGTTGTTGCAGTAGGAACATATTCTGGAATAAAAATGTATATATTAAATAAATAAATTTTATATAATAAAATCTAGGTTTTTTAAAAAAAACCTAGATTTTTTATTATATTTATGATATTATTATTGTCGTAAATATTTTGGGGTATCGCCAAGCGGTAAGGCATCGGACTCTGACTCCGACATTTCCTGTGTTCGAATCACAGTACCCCAGCCAGAAAATAAGAAACTTAAGTAAAAAAATTAAGTTTCTTTTTTTGCTATATTTATTAATGTACTAGTGTTGTTTTATACATAAAATAAATAGAACCATCTATCTTTTCGTAAAATCCATCATAATCATGCACATATCCTTTTAAAACTTTTTCTGCGATTTTTATACCATTTAAACTGTATAATGTATTATCTAGGGTAGTATAATAGCCATCATTCGTATCATATTCTTTTACTCCTTCTAATATTTTTGTCTTCTCAACTTTACTCTCTTCATCATTATAAATTGCACTATATACTATATTATTTTTTTTATAGCATATTCTTCTATCAATATACTCTTGAGCATCTTGAATATTCTCATCTATTTTAATCTTAAAGATGGTTTCACTTTCAGTATTATCATCATAATTTTCATATAAATAGTATAATTCATTATTGTTTGTTTTATAATAAGTTCTTCCTCCATAGTAATATAATTCTTTTACATCTTCTGCTTGCTTTGTTCCATCTATAGTATATAATTCATCCTCTGTTGTTAAATAATAATTTCTTGTAAGTTGTTTTATATTTTTATCAACCTCCCCTATTTTTTCAGGATTAAAATAAAAATCCATTAAATATATCTCATTATTTTCTGTTATATAAACACAATAATCATCTTCACTAACTTGTTTAACATTGTCACTAATCTTAAATTTATTACATTCCCATACATTCTTAGCTTCATTAAAATCATATTCTTTTTTCTTATATAGTTTCTTATCTTTTGTCCATATTAATTGATCTCCATAATATTTAAGCACATCATTTACCGGTTCGACATTTCTGTTATCTATTACGCTAACAAACTCATCGTTTTCTGTTAAATATTCCCCACAATTATATAATTCCTTAACTCCTGTTGCTATAACTTCTTCATTTTCCTCATCATATAGTCCATATTCTCCGTTCTTTTGTAAGATTTGCATGACCTGATTTCACAAATTCTCCAGTTGTTTTTAGCATGTATACTTTATTATCGCTTATATAAACACTCTTTATTTTACTTGAATAAGGTGCTTGTGTTATTATATCAGAATCTGCTACTTTTAAAACAACACCTTTATTCACATTATAATTATGGTCTGTATCATAGAATAATACATTTAAAGTTGTATCCGAATTAGGTGCTACTAAAGTTTTTCCATTCCCTACAGAACTATTTAATTCATCTTGTAAATCCTGGTCTGATACATTTTCTCCAAGTTTTTTTACTGCTGCAGATACGTAAGCCAATTCTACTTGTTCTTTTTCTTGCCCTATTATTGTGTTTTCTTTCGCATCTTTAGCTTTTGTTATTATCCCATTATTTCCTAAAACAAGGCTTATACTAATTCCAGCTAAAATAATTAAGACAATAATCGTAACCACAAGTGCTATTAATGTAATTCCATTTTTATTTTTTACTATTCTAAACATAATTTTTACTCCTTTTATTTTTTACAATTCTATCAAATGCAAATAAAGAAGTCAACTATTTAATTCATAAATATTTTTGCATCATAAAATGCCTTATTTTTTATAATTAAAGGCATTTTGGACACTAAAACTCCTCCAAAATATCCTCCATACAAGTTACACATTTGGCACCTTGTTTAATCAGCTCGTTCGTTCCTTCTGAGTTTTTACTTGTTATATTCCCGTGGAACTGCAAAAACGGTTTTACCTTGTTCTAATGCAAAATCAACGGTTGTCATTGTGCCACTTTTATTTTTTGCTTCTACTACAATAATACCAGAAGATAACCCACTTATAATTCTATTTCTAGCTGGAAAATGCATTTTTTTAGGTTCAGTATTTGGTGGATATTCAGAAATAATTAACCCTCCATTTTTTATTATTTCATTGGCTAATTTAATATTTTCTGGTGGATATATTATATCTATACCACTTCCAATTACAGCAATTGTTTTTCCCTTTTCTTTAATTGTTGCTCTTTGAGATATGCTATCAATTCCTCTTGCTAAGCCACTAACTGTTACAATATTTTTTCTTGCAAGTCCCCTTCCTATTGCATCTGCTACTTTTTCTCCATAAGCTGAACATTCTCTACATCCTATAATTCCGAGTGAAAATTCATTTAACAAACTAACATTACCTTTTACATACAAGCTAATTGGCATATCATATAATTGTTTTAAGTTTTGTGGATACATTTCATCAAAAAAATTTATTAATTTAATATTTTGTTTATCCATTTTATTTATAATATCATCTAATCCATTTCTGTATTTTTTATCTAAAATTTCATCTGCAATTTTTTCTCCTATTCCTTCAATACTTAGTAAGTCGTGTTTTTCTAACTTCCATATCTCTGCTGGATTTTTATATTTTTCCAATAATTTCATCTTTCTTTTAGCTCCTAAGCATTCTATTCTTGAAAGCCAAACCCAATATTTTAAATCATCCAAAAAAATCACCTTTCTTTTATAAAAAAATTTAAACCAAAATTTGTTATCATATATCTAAAAAACAAAAAAAGAACTTAATAAAAATTAAGCCCTTTTTATAAACATTCTATTTTATTCAAAAATTTCTCCTGCTAAGATTGCATTTCCCCTTAAAAAATCTTTAGCAGACATTCTTTTCCCGTTTTCTCCTTGTATTTCGATTACTTTAAGGATTCCTTCATTTGCCTTTATATATAAACCTTTCTTATCACTTGAAAACAAAACTGTTCCAGAATCTATTTCATTTAGTTTAAATAAGTATTCTTCCATTTCAGGAAAAACATCTATTAACATATCTTCATTTAAAAGTTTTACTTTCCAAAACTTTATTTTCTTTCCTTTTAAGAATGTATATGCCCCCATTATAGGATTTAATCCTCTAACTAAATTATGAATTTGCTGTGCTGTTTTATTTTGCCAGTCAATTTTTGCCATTTCTTTATTAAGCATTGGTGCTATTGTAAAGTCTCCTTGTTGTTTTATTCTTGAAACTGTTCCACTTTCTATTTCTTCTAAAGTTTCACATAAAAGCCTTCCACCAATTTTTGCAAGTCTATTCCAAAGCTCTCCTGTTGTTTCATTTTCTCCTATTTCTATTTCTTCTGTTAAAATCATATCTCCTGTATCCATTCCTTCGTCCATATACATTGTTGTAATTCCTGTTGTTTTATCTCCATTAAGTACTGCCCATTGTATTGGTGCTGCCCCTCTGTATTTTGGAAGAAGTGAACCATGAACATTAATACATCCATACTTAGGAATTTCTAAAATCTCTTTTGGTAGAATCTTTCCATAAGCTACTACACAAATAACATCCGGATTAAGTTCTTTTACTTTATCTATAAACTCTGTGTTATCTCTAATTTTCTCTGGTTGATACACAGGAATATTTTTAGTTAATGCAAGCTCTTTTACTGGTGACATTATCATTTTCATTCCTCTACCCTTTGGCTTATCTGGATTAGTAACAACACCAATAATATTGTAATTTTTTTCTATCAGGCTTTTTAAAGATTCTTCAGCAAAATCTGGAGTTCCCATAAATAAAATTTTTAGCATAAAAGCCTCCTTTTTAATCTTGTTTGTTCTCATTTGGATCCACATATTCAAGTGTTCCAGGAATCATTTTGTCGGTAAATACAATTCCCTCTAAATGATCCACTTCATGAGCCAAAGCTTCTGCAAGCAGGTCTTTAGCATGAATTTTTATTTTTTTACCATTTTCATCAAATGCTTCTACAACAACTTCTTTTGGTCTTATAAGTTTTGCATATTTGTTAGGAAAACTTAAGCATCCTTCTTCAACTTCTTGTTCTCCTTTTTCTTTTACAATTATAGGATTTATTAATTTTATTGGTCCTTTTTCGTCATATATGTCTACAACAATTATTCTTTTTAGAATTCCAACTTGTACAGCTGCAAGACCAACTCCATTATATTTATGCATTGTTTCTACCATATCTTCTAAAAGTTCTCTTATTTTATCATCTATTATTTCAACTTCACGAGATTTTTTCCTTAATATTTCGTCTCCTTCTTCTCTGATATTTCGAATTGCCATTTTTTCTCCTTTCTTTTTATTCGCCATTTGTGAGTCAATTTGGACGGTTCTAAATGACCGTTTCCCACAACATCACATCATATTTGATGGGTTTATTTCTATATATTGTTTAATGTCCTTTTTAGTTTGATTGAATTGCAAAGCATCATGTAATAACATGTTTATTTGTTCATTATACAAGCACTTTATAATCATACGCCAGCGATATTTGTTTTTTATTTTATCTATTGGTGCAGGCATTGGACTATATAGTAAAAGACCTATTTTTTCTTTAATTATTCTTTGTTTTATATATTGATGCATTTTTTTTGCTTGCATTATTACATCTTGCTCTTTTTCTCCATTAACGCTAATTACTATTATATCGCAAAATGGTGGATATTTCAACTGTTTTCGTATGTTTATCTCAGTTTGAAAAAAATTATCATAATTTTGTGTTTTTGCCTGTTCTATTGCTAAACTATCAGGATTATATGTCTGAATAATTACTCTTCCTTCTAAATTTTCTCTTCCAGCTCTTCCTGCAACTTGAGTTAATATTTGGAAGGTTCTTTCATTTGCTCTAAAATCCTCTATATTTAAACTTCCATCTGCAGCTATTACTCCCACTAGTGTAACCTTGGGAAAATGATGCCCTTTTACAACCATTTGTGTTCCTATTAACACATCTATATCTTCAGCTCTAAACTTGTTAAGTATTTCTTCATGTGAGTTCTTTTTAGTTACTGTATCTACATCCATTCTAATTGTAGTAACTTCTGGAAATAGCTTTTTAACTTCTTCTTCAACTTTCTGAGTTCCTGTGCCAAAATAACGTATATTCGAGCTTTTACATTCAGGGCATATTGTTACTGGTCTTTCTTCATATCCACAATAATGGCATTTTAACTTGTTTTGTTTTAAATGATATGTCATTGTTATATTGCAGTTCTTACATTTAACAGTATAACCACAATCTCTGCACATTATAAATGTTGAATATCCTCTTCTATTTAAAAATAAAATTGTTTGCTCTTTTTTTTCTATATTTTTCTTTATTTCTTCTTGCAATTTTTTACTTAGCATTGAATGATTTCCGTTTGCAAGTTCTTCTCTTAAATCAACAACTTCAATTTTAGGTAAACTAGATTTATTTGCTCTTTTAGTTAGCTTTAATAATTCTATTTTTCCTCTTAATGCCTTATAATATGTACCCATATCTGGAGTTGCACTTCCTAAAACTAATGGGCAATTGTTTTCTTTTGCTAGAAAACTTGCTATCTCTTTTGCATTATACCTTGGAGTTGCCTCTGACTTATATGATGTATCATGCTCTTCATCTATAATTATTAATCCAATATTTTTTATAGGTGCAAAAATTGCAGATCTTGCTCCAATTACAATATTAACTTGTCCGTTTTTTATCCTATTCCAAGCATCAAAACGTTCTCCCAAACTTAATTTGCTATGAAGAACTGCTATTTTTTCTTCTCCAAATCTTGAAATAAACCTATTAACCATCTGAGGTGTAAGTGAAATTTCTGGAACAAGCATAATATTTGTTTTCCCCATATTTATAGTTTTTTCTATTAGTTGAAGATAAATTTCTGTTTTTCCGAGATCCTGTCACACCATATATTAAAAACTCAGAGTTCATTTTATCTTCTATTGCTTCTTCAATTTTGTTATATGCTTCTTGCTGTTCTTTTGTGAATACTAACTTCTCTGTCTTTTTTATATCTTTGTTTATAAAAGGATTTCTATCAACCTGTTTCTCTAAAATTTCTATATATCCATTCTTTTCTAATGTTTTTATTATTGCTCTTGATGTATCTGTAAAAACCTCTAAATCTGGAACAGTTATTGCATCATTTTCCATTAAAAAGCGTAATATTCTTATCTGTTTTTCTGATTTTATTTTTCCTGTTTCAATCTCAAATTCTATTTCATCTTCTGCTTTTTTTAAGAAAACAAAATTATTTGTTTTTTCTTTTATTCTGTTTTCTATATTTTTAGTCTTTGTTCCCGGGGGAAGCATTAATTTTATTGAATCTGATAAATTGCAAAAATATCTTTTTGAGATCCATTTTGCAAGATTTACTTTTCTTTCATCTAAAAAGCTATTATTCTCAACAGACGCTATAGGCTTTGTTTTATATTCTGATTTTTCTTTAAAATCTATAACATAACCTTCTTCTAGTTTTTTTCTATTTCCAAAAGGCACAAAAACAAGACTGCCAATTTTTATTTTTTCTTTTAATTCTTCTGGTACTTCATAATCAAAAGTTCTATCTAAGTCTTTTGCATTTGAATTCAAAATAATCTGAGCAATCATTGTTTTCTCCTTTCAATATTATTATTTAGTATATCATTAAAATAAATAATAAACAACAAATAATTCAAAATTAATTTGTTATGCAAATACGATGTATATTATGTAAAATTTGCTTTTTTTATAGTTTTATGGTAAAATATATATATAACTATAATTTTTTATAATTAGGAGGATATACATTATGACAATGCAGACAGCAAGAGGAACCTGGAATATTTATGGTATTAACTTGGTATCTACTGATTGTATCTATCAGGATATTAAGACTGCGATTGAAAACGGTACTGCCAGCCACTCAATGTTGCAGCAGAAAACCGGTTATCGTGCTCCAATTATTGTAGATTTCAAGCACAAAACCATTAATTTCAGACAGTTCTAAGTAGTAAAAAGCGAGGAATGGTTATAATAACCACCCTCGCTTCCTCTTTTTATGAGTCAATAACACATTTTCTAAAACTCTACCTCTTTCAATTTGTAATCCTCATTAATAATTGTTTGTATAATTTCTAAGGTTTTATTTAAATCATTGTTTTTAATTACATAATCATACATTGCAAGTTTAGATTCTTCATAATCAAATCTACTAAGTCTTAAATCTATTTCTTCTTTACTTGGCTTATCAATTCTATTTTCAAGT
>Ga0256404_1001446_pt1 | contig 57334 bp, 34 predicted proteins | sample RumenRJG_01DNA_FD_185990 | JGI IMG/M metagenome (GOLD analysis project Ga0256404, IMG submission 185990) | Bovine rumen microbial communities from Lethbridge, Alberta, Canada - RJG_01 | ecosystem: Host-associated > Mammals > Digestive system > Stomach > Rumen | place: Canada: Alberta | collected... | reverse complement strand
TACCACAATATGGAACAGCATCAAAGATCCTGCCGTGTTTTCTGGCATTTTCTTTGATGCTGCGGAGATATTCAATTTGATGGAATCGGCTGCTTACTCGAGCCAGCCAATCTGACGGATAACACTCCGGTCTCATGCTCATTATCGTTTTGCTTGTTGCTCTGCTGGTTGGCTGCCTCGCCGTGACGCAGATGGGCGGTCTTGGCGTTGGAAAGAAAAATACACAGCAGGAGCAGACGCAGCAAAATGCCATCGCACAGGCACAGAGCGCGGTGGATGCGATCAATGACCGCATTCAGCAGAGCGGATTGGAACCATGAAATAGAAATGAGAGACCAGGGATAAGGAGATGTGCGCAAGCATAGTGCAACTAATTATAGTTGCAATTTCAGCAGCCCGGTGTTATGCTTTACATACAATTGATAGAGCAGCTTAAACAGGAGGATCTGATATGAATAACACCATTGAGTATAAAGGATATATCGGCAGTGTTGAGTTTTCTGCTTCAGATCAGGTTTTCTACGGGAAAGTCCAAGGGATCCGGTCTCTGATTTCTTATGAAGGCACAACCGCAGCTGAGCTCATCAGTGACTTTCACGGTGCCGTGGACGATTATTTGACTTTATGTCGAGAAGAAGGAACAGAACCGGAAATCGCATATAAAGGTAGTCTGAATGTCAGACTCGGACCTGAACTACACCGCAATGCTGCGATCTACGCCATGTCTCACAATCAGAGCTTGAACAGCTTTATTGAGTCTGCAGTACGTGAAAAACTGTCAGACTAATGGAAAAAATACTGCATTAACACAGAGAACGTTCTGCCTGAGGCTTGTCACGCCTTCAGGGGTCGGTTCTCCCAATGAAACACAGGGGACGGTTCTCTGTGCTGGCATTTGGCTTGTGAATAAAGAATCATCCGTGTTAAGGGAGCAACTTTTGCAAAAATGCAAAAAATTGCCCCCTTAACTTGATATTTATAGAGGATTCGGATATACTGTCAGCGAGGTGATTTTGTGAACATCTACAAACGGGAGAAATATCTTCGCCGCTTGCGCGGATTTTTCCATGATACCGAATTGATCAAGGTCATTACCGGCGTGCGTCGCTGCGGGAAATCCTGCCTCATGGCCTCTATTGCGGACGAACTGCGGGAAACCGGTATTCCCAACTCTCGGATCCTGTTCCTGGATCTGGATTCCAAAAAGTATCGCAAGATCAAAACGTCTGATCAGCTTGACGCTCTGATTGAAGAAGCCGGGGCTGAAAACGGGACAATCTATGTCTTTCTCGATGAGGTCCAAAATGTCAAAGGCTTCGAAGAGGTCATCAACGCCTACCGTGCGGACGGAGGGTACTCGATCTTTATTACCGGGTCGAACTCCTATCTCCTGAGCGGGGAGCTCTCGACAAAACTTACAGGACGGTATATCGAGCTTGAAATGTATCCCTTGAGCTTTGATGAGTATTTGGGCATGAAAGCCTTTATGGGGAAGCTGATACAGAATAATCTGACAGCGGAATTCGATTCCTATATTCTGGAGGGGGGCTTCCCGAAAGCACTCCAGTACGACAGCATGGAAGACAAGAGGACATATACGCGCAGCGTTATCTCAGAAATCTTTGAAAAAGATATCCGGCAGAGAGTCAAGGTGCGCAACAAGGCTGTCTTTGAAAGCGTGCAGACCTATCTGCTGAATAACTTCGGAGCGACGACAAGCCTTAACAACATCCTCAAGGATTTGGAAAAACAGGGCGTCCATATCAAGCGGGAAACTCTGAACCGGTATATCAAGATTCTGCAGGACGCTAAGATCCTGTACCGGTGCAATCGCTTTGATTTGAAGTCCCGCCGTTCGCTGGCAGGTGAGCAGAAGTACTATTTAGCCGACTGTGCTTTCTACTTTGCCATGAATACGGATAACCGAATCAACTATGGCCCGGTTCTGGAGAATATCGTTTATACCTATGCAAGATCTCAAAACTATGCGGTAAGCATTGGCCGAATCGGCAAACTGGAGTGCGATTTTATCCTGCGGGATGAGCAAATGCAGTATGCTTATGTTCAGGTGGCCATGACGATCATGAACAGTCGGGAAACGGAAGATCGAGAATACAGACCGTTGGAACAGATTCCAGACAACTATCCAAAATTTGTCATGACCCGAAGCGACATGATCCAAAAGCGAAATGGAATCCGGCATGTCAATCTGCCGGAGTTCATTCAGGCAGAAGGAAGCTTTACCTGAATAACGCAGTTAAGGGGGCAACTTTTGAAGAACTGCAAAAAGTTACCCCCTTTAACTGACTGCGCGTTTTGCTCAAAAACCAAGGATCTCCGATGCACGTAGAGCTCGTCTTCTTTTGCGTTGAACTGTACGGTTGGGATCGGGGAGATCCATCCAATCTGCTGGCAAGGGAATCCTTTGGTAATATCTGCCGACTGGTCATGAATTACCATCGAGATAATGTAGTATGGAGACAAGTGGGAATACTCGCCGAAATCGCCGCTTTCATCACAAAAAATGCTTAGTTCTTTCATGATTCTCTCCAATAAAAACGGCGGGTGTCTTACCCGCCAATAGGTGGACCCGGGTCTTTCGATCAGCCCGTTCACCACTTTCATTATACTGATCTCCCGGTAAAAGTCAAGGGAAATCTGCGACATGTGCAAGACACATTCCATGTGTCAGGAGGACGATTCCACAAGACACGGGTTCGACGATTCCATCTGGAGGACACGGGGACAGTCTTTCGTCTTGCTTGAGCGTATCTCCGCATTTCCGCCTTCGCCCCCATTTCCACATTATTATTTCTAAACAAAACCAGGCTGAATCACTTTTACCGGTGATCCAGCCTGATTTTTATGATACGGCGATCTCAGTCAGGAAAGCGGACAGATAAAGCAGCATAAAGCCCTTGAGACCGTTTTGAGGCGGTCTGTTATTGATGCAGGATCAGGTCAACAAGTCATTGACAGGAAAGCCCGCTTGATGTATGATCTCACGGCGTGAGAAACGGAGGAAGAGCAGATGAGTATGGGACTTGTCCTGATGAGCAAACTGATGGCGATGATGGTCATGGTGGTGGTCGGCTACATGGCCGTCAAGCTCCATGTGGTGGAGAGCAAGGACAGCCTCACGCTCTCGCGCCTGACGGTCTATATTCTCCAACCCTGCCTGATCTGTCGCTCGGTGCAGATCGACCTGACACCGGAGCGGCTGAGTGGGTTTCTCTGTGCGCTGGCCCTGGGGATCGTGACCTATCTCTTCTGGATTGGGGCGCTGGGGCTGCTGAAGAAGCCGCTGCGCCTGGACGCGGTGGACCGCTGCAACCTGATCTACAGCAATGTCGGAAACCTCGCGCTGCCTCTCATTAACATGATTCTCGGGAGCGAATATGTCTTTTATGCCAGCGCGCTGCAGATCCCCTTCAACCTTCTGATCTGGACGCACGGCAACAGCATCATCAGCGGCGAGCGGCACCTGCACTTCCGGAAAATCATCTTCAATCCCAACATCATCGCCCTGGTGACGGGCGTATCGCTGGTTCTCCTGCATATCCGGCTGCCGGATGTGATCGACACGGCCATGGAGGGCCTGGGCAGCATGGTGGGGCCGTGCTCCATGCTCGTCATCGGCATCGTGATCACCCGGAGCGATCTGCGGAAGATCCTTACGGACCAGCGGGCCTACGCGATCTCGCTCGGCAGGCTGATCGTCATGCCGGCAAGCCTTCTGCTGCTGATCCTGGCCTCCGGCATCCTTACGAGACATCCGGAGCTGAAGCCGGTGTTCCAGGTCTGCTTCATTGCCCTCTGCACTCCGCCGGGTGCGACGGTGTCACAGCTCGCGGTCCTGTACGACAAAAAGGCTTACGAATCCAGCGTCTACAGCGTGCTGAGCATGGCGCTGTGCATCGTGACGATGCCGCTGATGCTCATGGTCTTTCAGTTCGTGTTCGGCACATGAAAACAGGATGTCACGGGACGGCTCTCCCGGCACATTCTGCAGCTATGTCAGTCCTGCCGGGCATTTCCTCTATATTCAATACAGAACGGTCTGACTCAGGTCAGCGAGGGTTACTGCTCAGAGATGGAACCGTGATGTACATCCATCATGATCACCGACAGACAGATCGCAGGGGACGATTCTTTCCATAACGATCTGAGACATGTGCCGTATGGACATTTGGGCGTTTGAATGGTAATATACTCCCAGCAGCATTGAAATTATTATGGAAGACGGGAGCTTTAACGATTATGGAAAAATATACCTCACTGGAACAGGCACTGAACGACCCGTCCCTTGTCATCATTACCGATCAGACTGCCGCGTGGAAAGATCTGAACCGCGCTTACTTCAGGTACAGGGCCCTGCCGAGACCTCAGAAGCGTTTCTCGGACTATTATTCCAACCTTTTCCTGGGCCGCACCGTGCCGGAAACGTATCTCCTTCTGAAAGAGGAGCTGAAACCCGAGCGGGACGCTCCGGAAGAATGGAAGCTTCCAAGCGAAAAATATGTGGTTTCCGAACCGGATCTCTATTACAGGGAAGAAGACTTCAATTCCGGTAAAACAAATCTCTGCTTCCTTCTCGGCCATTCCGGAAGCGGAAAATCCGTCATGGCCAGAAGGCTTGTCGGCGACAGCATCGACCATATCGAGCTGGACGACCTGCTTCTTGTCAGGGACCATTTTACCATGGAAGAGCTGAAGGACTATTCCGATCTGATTTACAGCTTCTTTTCCGGTGACGGGGCGAAATACTACATCGGCCTGGAAGAGAGAAACGGGATCCCCAAGGAAGAATACGAAGACCGGATCTTTGTTGACTTCGTTCACTACGCCATGGACTATGCCCGGCAGCACGGGGAGAAGAAATACATGCTGGACGGAATCTGGATCTATCTCTATTTCGACGACCCGTCCGTGTTTGAGCCTTATACCGTGCTCATCAAGGGAACCTCGTTCCTGAAGTCCAAAATCCGCGCAACGAAGAGAGAGATGAAGCGGGACCGCGAGACGGTCCGGAACAGAAAAGAGATGTTCGGCCGGGAGGTCAGAAACTATCTTCTGGATGAGGATAAGATTGACCGCTACCGCAGCTTCTTCGGCGGCCTGCCCGGCACAGTCTTCCGAGAGGAGGAAAGCGATGCCGCGCGACAGGAAGAAGTCGTAAACAGCGAGCTCAACCGGATCGATGCCTGCTTCGTGGACGGGGATACGGACGGAATCACCGAAATCCGGAAAAAAACGGAAGAGGACAGCGGATTATCCGGCTGGAGCAAACTGAGGATCATGAATGAGTGCAGCCTTGCCCTGATGGACCTCGGTGCGGAAAACCTCCTCCGCCAGATGGAACGGAATCCGCAAGGCAGCCATTGAAAGAACGATAAGGCGGCCGCAGAATAAAAAACGGATCGAACCGGACAAAGAACCGAAGCTCTGGCCCTCAGTGCTTCGGTTCTCTCTTGCTTCCAAAACCTTGGCGGCAGTGTTGAAATATCTTCAAAGATTTGTTATACTTACGGTGTATAACATTTCCTCTGCTATGTATAACGGAAGGAGGGAAAAGCGCATGTACAAGGACGTCCTGTTTGCCTTCGGCATGTTCCAGGCCACGTTTCTTCTGCTGGATATCTATATCCTGTCCAAGACCGGCCGGGATATTACCAGGAAGGGGGAGCACACCTGGTTCTGTGTGCTGATTGTCACGCACATGGTGTATCTGGTGTGCAACACGGCCTGGACCATGCACGAATACGACCTGCTGGAGCTCCCGCGGGCCCTCCTGATGCTTGTATGTTCGCTGAGCCTCTGGTCGGTGATCAACTGCGCCACGTCCTTCTTCCTCTTCGTGACGGAGCGAAGGGAGGTCGAGTTCTTCCGGACCTTCACAGGGCGCGTGCTCAGACTGGTGCCGGCCGGCATCGCCACGGCTCTGATCCTCCTGAATCCCTGGACCGGCCTGGTGTTTACACTGGACGGGGAGGAATATTTTGTCCATGAGGCGCTGTATCTGCCCACGATTGTGGTCGCCAGTCTCTATCTTGTCGCGGTGGCCGTCATAGGCGCCGTCGCCGCCATGAGGGCGCGCACCTCGTTCAAGCGTCGATCCAGTACCGCGCTCTGCGGCTCGGTGCTGCTGATCATGCTCTATATCGTGCTGGACGGCTTTATGAGCAAGGCTTCCATCCTGCCGGCCGCGGTGTTCGCCGTGATTGTGGTGATCTTCATCCTCATGCAGGAGTCCAGCATCAATTCCGACGCGCTGACCGGGATGAACAACCGGCGCAAGGCGGACGAGTATCTGTCCGAGCGGCTGACACGGATCTCCGCGTCGGATCCTCTCTACCTCTATATCGGGGATCTGAACGGCTTTAAGAAGATCAACGACACCTACGGTCATGTGGAGGGCGACAGGGCGCTGGTCCGGTGCAGCCTCGCCCTGAAGCAGACCATCGGGCGCTACAACGGCTTTGCGGCGAGATTCGGCGGGGACGAGTTCCTGATGACCCGGCAGCCTGACGGAGAAGCAGAAGCCGACCCCGAAGCGCTGATTCGGGATCTCACCGGGCTCCTTGCCGAGCGTTCGGAAGACCTGCCCTATGAGCTCGCCATGACCGTCGGTTACGCTGTGTGCAGAGATCCGCGCGTACCGATGAACGATTATATCCGGCAGGCGGATGCGATGCTCTATGAGCGCAAGGCCCGCCTGCGGGTCGGACGCTGAGCCGCCGGACCCGTCACAGAAGCTCGAAGCCCGGGCGGATCGGGAAGATCAGGATCTCGCTCCGATAGGCCTTCGCGGCCGAGTCGAAATAGCGCTTCCCGTAGCAGATCACCTGAATCACTTCACCGTTTTTCCGCTGAAGGTTATGCTGCAGGTAGGCAAAGTCCCCTTTTGAGAACTGGTTGTTGACCTGCATCATGTAATAGGACCGGTCCTCCTCGGGAATCAGGTCAAACTGATTCAGCTTTCCGACGACGTTTTCTCTGGAGTAGCCTGTGATCTCCTCAAAGCGGGGGTCCACCTCGATGATCATCTCATTGACGTCCAGCAGATACCGGCTGCAGGCGACGGGCTTTGTGCTTCCGCTTTCTTCGGTATGCATCACATCCAGAATCAGCCGGTGGACCTCCTCGCCGCCGGTCTTCTCGCCCAGGGCGATCTCCGGGTTCTCCTCCAGCATCTTGAGGAACTCCTCTACAAGGACCGGGTCAAACTGGGTTCCGGCATTGTTCCGGATTTCCTCCTGCGCCTTCTCGGGCTCAAGCCCCTTGCGGTAGGCCCGGTCATTCACCATGGCGTCATAGGCATCCACCAGCGCAATCATCCGGGAGAGCAGCGGGATATTTTGTCCGGCCAGCCCTTCCGGATATCCTTTTCCGTCCCAGCGCTCGTGGTGGAAGCGGATCATCGGCGCAATGCTTCTGAGCTCGTCGGAGGACATGGCGATCTGATAGCCCTTCTCCGCGTGGGTCTTCATCACTTCCCACTCCCGGGCGTTGAGTTTCCCGGGCTTGTTGAGAATCTCCAGCGGAATGCCGACCTTCCCGATGTCATGCAGCAGGCAGAGCAGCTTCAGGTCGGCGATCTGCGCGTCGTTGAAGCCGATTCGCCTGGCGAGGGTTTCGCCCATCTTCTGCGTGCGCTGGACATGGGCCTCGGTGTCCGAGTCCGACTCCTCCAGAGCGCGGATCAGAGAGGTCAGGGTCTGGGAATGGTGGGTCTTGGCGGTCATCAGCTTCTTGACGGCCAGGGCATGAGACGCAACCTCAATGGCGTGCAGAATCTCATCGGTCTCCAGCTCATAGGAGGTGTCCGCCATGCGGGCGGCCGCACCATCATGGGACTCCGCTTCCTGCTTCGACTTCACCACGGAGGGCATGGTGGCGCTCACGCCGAAGACCACCGAGTGGCCGCAGGTTTCAAGCACCTTATCGACGTAGGTCATGATCTCCGGTTCCGTCATCCTGTCGCAGACAGCCACGAGATGCGCGTCAAAGCCGCGGACAAAATAGGTGTCCCGGGGCATGTACCGGCGCAGAAGGCGCGCCAGGTTTCGGATCCGCTGGTCGCCGATCTCCATGCCGAAGGTCTGGTTGATATGGCCGAGGCCGACAATGTCGAAGATCGCCACGGCGGCATGTTGGGAGAAGTGATAGGGATTTTCCAGGATGAACTTGCGGAAGCTCTGCCAGCGCTGGAACCCGGTCAGCATGTCGTTGTCGTCCGAGAGCTCCGAGAAGACGTAGAGATTGCCGGTGACCTGCTCCTGCTGTCCCCGGATTCGCCGGAAACTGCACTGGATCGGCGTCAGGTTCTTGTCCGGAAGCTCGCACTGGACACGGAAGGTGTCACGGTCCGTCGGCTCCTCGGGCAGGCCGCACAGCGCGGTGAACTCCTGCCGCTTCAGACTCCGCCGGAACCTGAAGTCCTGGAAGATCCGGTCGGCCTTCTCATTGCGCATGATGAGCTTGTCTTCATAATCGAACAGGACAATCCCCTGGTCAATATTCTCAAACACCGTCATGGAGAGCTCTCTCGGCATGTTCTTCTCCCGGTATTCAAAGGCCGCCCAGTACATCAGGTAGAGCCCCACGCTGTAGCCGATGATGGAGTAGTCCACCAGTGTGTAGCTTTTTGTCAGATCCTCCGGATAAAGAAACACCGCGTTGACCAGAACCACCACGCCGATGGCCATCACAATCAGCAGGTACTGGTGACGGTATTCGCGGGGGGTTTTCAGGCTCTTGTGAATCAGAATCGCCAGACACACCAGCACCAGCAGGTAGGTAAAGCCCAGATGTGCATAATAGAGCGGCTTCATCTGATAGGCATAGTGGGAGATCAGCGTCTCCCGCCGGACATAGTGTACGGCGATCTCCTGAAAGATGTTGACAAGCATCACCAGGCTGTCCAGCACCGCGATCAGGTCGATGGCGCTGCGGAGGAACATGGTCTTCCGGGTGGAGGGAAGCTCCGTGAACACATAGGAAAAGTATACCAGCGCGATCAGCATCCAGTCGATCATCAGGAAGTAGACGCTGGCGGCCACGGAGGCAAGGCGGTAGGAGTAGGTTGAGATGCTGGCCAGATAGGCCTCCGTGATGATGCCGGCGGCCAGCGCGGACAGACTGATCCACCTGCCGGTGGGCGTGGCCTTCTGGTATGCCTTCCAGCAGTAGAAGAAGTCAAACGCACCCAGCAGCACGAACACTGCGGAGATGATCGGCACAAAACTCGTATTCATGGCGGCTCCCTTCCTGGCGGCATCATTGTCATTGGGCCGGCGGTCGTGTGCATCATACATGGTTTTCGCCGGTTTGTCCATATCTTTCGGGGACTTTTCTGAAAAAAATCAACCTTTTTTTTCAAGAAAAAAAGCATGAGCGGACGATCTGTCTGCTCATGCTTTTCAATTTTACAGGGAGCCCTGGGAATCCGGGTCCGGCCTTACGCCGATCACAAGGTGCCTCTCGTCCCGGTTACGGGTCCGGACCGTCTGGAGGACCCAAGGCTTCGGGGCGTCGCCGCCTGCCCGCCGGAATCTTACGGTCTGAAGCTCGTCCGTGCCGGCCCACTTTACCAGATTCTCTCTGCTGAGGGCGGCTTCGACGCCGGGGAGATCCTCCTCGCACACCCCGCCGGCCAGCGCCTTCCCCGGCGCGCCGAAGAAGTCCGTCCCGCCCGGGAGGATTTCCAGCTCGTGCTCGCCCTCGGCCCGGAACTGCAGGAAGCGGCCCGTATGGGTATCGACGTAGCAGAGACTCTCAAAATCGCCGGCCAGCGCCTTGGAGATGCTGATGTAGGACTGGCGGTATTCCGGGGCTGCCGGCGCCGGCGCCTTCCCGCGCTCGGCCAGGAATCGGTCAAACGCATCGGGCTCCACCGGCTTTGAGAAGAAGTACCCCTGAACCCTGTCGCAGCCCAGCGCCTTCAGCGCCAGGAGCTGTTCCTCGGTCTCCACGCCCTCCGCGACCACGGGGACGCTCAGGTAATCGGCGATGTCGATGATCAGCTCGATCATCCGCAGATCCTTTGTCTCATCGAAGGCGCTGCGGACAAAGCTCATATCCAGCTTCAGCGCGTCCAGCGGGAGATGGGACAGCATGCCGAGCGAGGAGTAGCCCGTGCCGAAGTCGTCCATCTCGATGCAGAAGCCCAGACTGCGAAGCTCGTGCGCGGCAGAGAGAATCTGTTCCGAGTCTTCCGTATAGGCCGACTCCGTGACCTCCAGGATGAGATCGCCGGGCTGCAGACCGCAGGAGGAGAGGATCTCGGCGAAGATCTCCTTCAGGTTGGGGGCCAGCATGTCGATCCGCGACACGTTCACCGAAACCGGCACACAGAAGCCGAACTGCTTTTTCCAGTCCCGGATTCTCTCGCCGGCCTCTCTCCAGACATAGCGGTCCAGCTCCGGGATCAGACCGTTGTCCTCCAGAAGCGGAATGAACACGCCGGGACTGACCATGCCGAGCTCCGGATGCTTCCACCGCACCAGCGCCTCCGCTCCGGCGAGAACCGGGGTGTCGCCGCGGATGTCGAACTTGGGCTGGAAGTATACCGCGAAGCAGCGGTCCCGCAGCGCGGGGCGGAAGTCCTCCAGCAGCCGCGCCCGGTACAGCTCCGCGTCGTGCATCTGCTGATCGTACACGCCGACCGCCTTCAGATAGCCGTTTTTGATGGTGTTCGCCGCGGTCTTGGCATAGTCGAAGCGGCGGTCGACCTCCAGGTTCTTATCCACCTGCGCGTAGACGCCCATGCGCAGACGCACCCGGTTGGCGGTCACCTCGTCGCCGACCAGGCCGGCGGAGGCCTTCTCAAGAAGCGCTTCATAGTCCTCCCTGTGAGGGCAGTAGATGAGGAAGGTATCCGCCCCCCGGCGGCAGGCGACGCCGCCTACCTCGCGGGCGATCAGGCGGATCTGGTCTCCGAGGCGGCTGAGCACCCGGTCGCCGTGCTGCCGGCCGTAGCGCTCGTTGATCATGTGGAACCTGTTCACGTCGATCACCACGGCGTCCATCGGCAGGTCGGAATAGTGCTGGTCGTACAGGCGAACATAATTCATGAAGTAGTCCACGTTGTAGAGCTTTGTCAGGCTGTCGCGCTCGGTGGACTGGATGATGTTCTGCTTCTCGGTCAGTTCGATGCAGCGTTTCACCCTCGCCCGGACGATCGCCGGGGCCGGATAGGGCTTGGGGATGAAGTCCATGGCGCCGACCCCGAGGCACTCCACCTCGGCGCTCTGGTCCGCGGTGAGGACAATGACGGGGATATTCCGGAGCTCTTCCTCTTCCTTCATGACCCGAAGCACGTCCAGGCCGTTCATCCTGGGCATCTGCAGGTCCAGCAGGACAATGGCCAGGTCGTCGCGGTGCAGCTTGATCTGTTCCAGGGCCTCCACGCCGTCGCCGGCATACAGGATCTCATATCCGTCCGATTCCAGCATCATGCCCAGCATCATCTGGTTTGGCACTTCATCCTCCACGATCAGGACGTGCCGGTTGAGCGTGAGCACGTCCGCACCCTCTCTCAGCGGAACCACCGGGGGAGCCGCTTCGCTGTCGTCTCTGGTGACGGAACCCAGGCCCTTCAGAAGCTGCTTCTCCTCATACATGAGCTTGTCCGCCCGTTCAAAGACCTCATGGAAGTTCCGATCTTCCCCGGGCTTGAAAGAGGACAGCCCGCCCGAGATCACCACCGCGCCTTCCTTGGAAATGTTCGCCACGGAGCGGTTGTGGAGCGTCAGCAGAAGTTCTTTTCGGATGAGATAGTCTCTCCCGGTCAGGATCACCACAAACTCGTCCCCGCCCACACGGAATACGGGGCTGTGCTGGAAGATGTCGCAGACCAGTCTGCTGGCACTGCGGATATAGTCGTCGCCGGCCTTATGGCCGAGGGTGTCGTTGATCTTCTTCAGGCCGTTGACGTCACAGACCACTACGGCGAATTTGTCCGCGCTTCCGCTGCCGATGGCCTCGTCGTACTTCTTCTCGCTGTTGAGGAAGGCGTGCTTGCTCTTGACGCCGGTCATGGGGTCGATGTTCGCAAGATGGTCGCTCTCTTTGGCCCGCCGGTTCATGTAGAAGTGGTTGGTCAGCATGATGAACAGGGTGAAGCTGACCATGCCGACGGCGATCACCATCGTGCGGGAGTCTTCCTCTTTCGCCGCCTCCAGCTGCTCCTCCACATAGCGCTCATCTAGGGTCCTCTGGCCGTCCAGGTCGTCGTGCTGTTCATAGTAGGTGCGGATGTTATCCATCACGGTGTCGTTTGATACGATCATGGACTGCCTCATCCAGATCAGGGACACGAACAGCACCAGCCCCTGCAGCGCCACCCACACGATGAGGGAGTTGCCGAAGCGCTTTTCCGTATCGATCCGGAGAATGTAGCGGAAGAACAGGAAGCCCAGCACGCTCCACGCGATGAACAGGAAATAGGTCTCTCTCGCCATGGAGCTTCGCAGCAGGAGGTTTGGCAGCAGGACATAGGCCCCGAAGGCGAGCATGAGCCCAAGCCCGAGCCTGCCTGCCAGGAGGGTCTTCCGGTTCCCGTCCTGTTTGGCCAGCTTCGCGGCAGCGGCCGAGACCAGGGCATAGATCAGCGTGGCGCCGATGGTTGTGACATCCACAATCCAGCCGATGGCGGTCCTGCCGATCAGCGGGATCAGGAAGGAGACGATGATGACCAGGCGCACGGCGTTGGCGGGGACATTTCGCTCGTTCAGCTCGGCGAGCTTCTGCGGCAGGACTCTGTCCCGCCCCAGCGCGTAGAACAGCCTGCTCAGGGCAAAGGTGTTGCCGATGAGACTGGTGATCACCAGACCCAGCAGCGACAGCATCAGCGCCCAGACGCCGAAACTGCCGAGAAAGCGGTTTGCGGCATAGAAGGCCGGCAGGGCCTCCAGACCTTCCAGCCTGTCCAGATCCCGGATGTACGAGAGCCAGCTGTCGTAGCGCGCGGGATAGGCCGTGACCGAGAGCAGCGTCACCATCACATAAAGCGCCAGCGTCAGAATCACGACGAACATCATCAGGCCGCGGATCTTCCGGTGGTCAAAGCGGAATTCCTCCACGCCGTGGGAGATGCTCTCAAAGCCGATGAAGGCCCAGGGCGAGATGACGGCAATCTTGACAATCTGGGACAGCTCCGAACTGTCCGGGAGATAGAGCGGCTTCAGCTCGCGTCCGCCTCCCGCGAAGCCCCCGATGAAGCAGACCGCGATTCCGGCCGTGAAGAGGACGGCCAGCGCGATCATGAGGACGTCGACCAGCTTCTCCAGCCGGATGCAGAGGAAGCCCGTCACCAGCAGCGCCGCCATGGAGAGCAGAACCTCGCCCAGGTACACCTCGTACCCGAAAATGGTATAGAGCTTCCCCACGCGGAACAGCCCGCCCATGAAGATGCGCCCGTACAGGGGCAGCGACGTGACATTGGCCCAGAGGACCGCAAGATACGTCATCGCCAGGAACCAGGCCGTCAGGAAGGCGAAGTCGTAGCCGAAGGCCTCTCTGGTATAGGCATAGGCGCCCCCCGCTTCCGGGAAGGCCTGCATCAGATAGGCGTAGTTCACGGCGATGATCACCATGATCAGCGCGCCCAGCACGAGGCCCAGGACGCTTCCCATCGGCCCCGACTGGGCAAGATAGGTGTTGGCGGTCACCACAAGCGAGCCCCAGCCGATCGCCGTGCCGACGGCAAACGCCCATGCGCCCGCCGGCGAAAGGTGCTTCTGCAGGGTTCTGTCTGTATTCATGCGTCTACCTCCGGAGTCTGCCTGCCGCGCGGCGGCAGGTTTTGGATCGAGAGCCGAAACTGTGCCGGAATTCAAAATTTAGTAACATTATAACATATGTTTCCGCGTATTTCCACTGAAAATACGCTGAGATGCCGATCCTGTCCCGCGCCGCTCTTGCGCGCGGTCTGAATCCATGATACAATGCTGTCATTCCGGGAAAGGAGGCGGGGATATGAGACAAAAGAGACACACCGCGCTGCCGGCGCTGGTGCTGACGCTGGTTCTGGTGCTGACGCTGCTGATGCCGGCGGGCGCGGCCGCGGAGGCGCCGGGGCAGCTGGCGGACGCGCTCCCGTCCGGCACGGCGAACCGCTTCAATGTGATGCTGGTGCTTGACGCCAGCGTGTCGATGAACGAATCCGACGCGCGGGGGCTCCGCTATGAGGCGATCCGCCTCTTCAACAACCTCCTGCCGAATGAGGGCAATTCCCTGGGCGGCGTGGTGTTTTCCACCGCCGTCGACCGCGAGACCGGCCCCGAGCCGGTGAACGGCCCTTCGGAGAAGGACGCCGTCGTCCGGACCATCAGGGACGTTCCGGCGCCCGGCGGCTGGACCAACATCGGCGCCGGCCTCGACACGGCGCTGGACCGCCTGGAGGAAAAGGGAAATCCGGAGCTTCCCTCGGTCATCATCCTGCTGAGCGACGGGAACACCGCCATGTATACCGACGAACTGACCCGGGCGGCCGCCGGGGTGCGGGATGAAGCCGTGCGGCGGGCCAGAGAAGCGGAGGTCCCGGTCTACAGCATCTGCCTCAACTGTAACGGCACGGCCGACAGTTCCGAAATGGAGCGGATTTCGGACGAGACCGGCGGCGTCTTCACCGAGGTACGGAGAGCCGAAGACCTCAACCGGGTGTTTGAGGTGTTCTACGAGCTGATCTATCGCAGTTCTTCCGTCACGCTGGCGGACGGGGTGTTCCCGCCGGACGGCGTGCTGGATACGCCGTTTGAGGTGCCGGGCTTCGGCGTCGAAGAGGTCAACGTCGTGTTTCAGGGCTACGCCTCGGAGGCCGCGCTCACGCGGCCGGACGGAAGCGTGTACGAGGCCGAGATGCAGCGCTATGAGACCTTCTCGGCGATCAAGATGACGGAGATCATCCCGGGCGAGTGGTCCCTTCGGACAAAGGGCATCTCGGGCGACCGGATCCGGATCGAAGTGATCTACAACACCAATCTGACGGTGACGCTGTATCTGAACCCGGAGGGGGAGGAGCTCGACCCGGTGGAGCCGGTGAACTTCACGGCGCGCCTCTCGGCGGGGGAGACGGAAGCCGGCGACTACGAAGACTATCTGGGCTTTGAGGCCGAGCTGGTCACCTATGGCCCGGATGGGGCTGAGCTGGAACGCCTGCCCATGACCGTCGGGAACAACGGCTTTGAGGCGCGCTCCCGCTTTGAGGAGGGAACCTATACCTTCGAGACGGTCGTGACGGGCAATTCCCTGAACAAGGCCTCCGAGCGGGTGGGCCCGATCCGCTTCGTAACACCGGAGCGGCCTGCCGCGACCCCCACGCCCGCGCCGACGCCGACCCCGACCCCAACGCCGAACACGGCCCCGGCGGCCGATCCGCGGACCGTGCAGAAGACCGTCCTGATCTGGCCGGTGATCGGGGGGAATCTTCGCCTGAACATGAACACGCTGGTGAGCGACCGGGAAGGGGACGTCCTGCGCTATACGGCGAGCTCCGCGGATCTGGAAGAGGGGCGCGAATACACCCTGAGCTCCACCGGCTCGCTCAATGTAAAGCTCGGCAGCTTCCGCCTTGAGAACGGGAGCGTGGACATCCGCGCGACGGATGCGGGGGGACTCTCCTGCGACGTGACGGTCCGGGTCCGGCCCGTGAACACGGTGGTGATCCTGCTCGTCCTGCTGGCGCTCGGCCTGGTGTGGCTGCTGTTTCTCATCCTGCGGCGCCGGGAGCCGCGGAAAGCCATCCGCGGCGACATCACGGTAACCTCCGAGGTCGACGGCGTGGTGAAAACAGCCGCGCCGCGGGCGCCGGCGAAGAAGGGGCGGTACCCGCTTTCGAATTTCGCCGAGATCGACCCGGTTGGCCTGGACTACAGCCGCTGTTACTTTGAGGCCGGAAGCGACGCCTACATCTTCCTGGTGACCGACCGGAACGTCTGGTGGCGCGGCTATGAGACCGACAGCGTGCGCATCGACAGCGGCGCCGAAACCACGGTGCGGATCGATGAGGAAGGGACGCGGCAGCTGAGAATCCGTTTTGATTCCGACACGTTGGATGTGGGCGACGCGGACTACGACGATTTCTGATTGAACGGAATCATCCGGAAAACGGATATGCGGATATAAAAAATGCACTGTCATTCAGCCGATTCAGCTGAATGACAGTGCATTTTTACCAGGCGGAGACCTCAATCCGTTCCGTGCCGTAAAAGCTGCAGCCGCGGCCGCCTGCCGCCTTGACTCTGTAGAGGGCCGCGTCGGCATGCGCAAAAAGCGTGCTGCAGTCTGCCGCGCCTGTCGCCGCGCCGACGCTGACCGATGCAGCGGGCAGGCCGTCTTCCACGTGCGACAGGGCCATGTTGATGCGGCTGACCTTTTTCAGGATCAGATCGTTCAGACTTTCATCCGCATTCTGCACCAGCACCGCGAACTCATCTCCGCCGATGCGGCAGATATAGTCCTCGCGGCGGAAGTTCTCCTGCAGGGCCCGGCCGATCTTCCGCAGCACCTTGTCCCCCGCCTCATGGCCGAAGTCGTCGTTGATGCGCTTGAACTGATCCGCATCGAACAGCAGCAGAGTCGTGGCCTGCGGCCTGATCTCCTCCAGCAGCCGTTCATAGCCCTTGCGGTTGTAAAGCCCGGTGAGACCGTCCGTGCTCGCCTGATCCTGCAGAACGCGTTCGGAAAAGGAGCTCAGACGCAGGAAGGAACTCAGGCAGAGGATACTTCCGACCAGAACAATGATCTCCAGGGCCGCATGAAGCAGCGCGGCGCCCGTACCGGCAAGCTCATAGGGCGCCGGGTACACGCGGCTGATCCCCAGAAGGAGAAGATACTCTCCCAGGGCGATCCATCCCACCGCCTTTCCGCTGACTGCCGGCATCTTCAGACTTCTGCAGATATACTCCGCGTAAAAGGCCAGCAGCACCGCCGCGGCAAGGAGATGCTGAAACCCGTTGTCCAGCCCGACCAGAAGAACCGCCGCACCCGTGTAAATCAGCATCGTCGTCAGCAGCAGCACCGTAAAGCCGTGGAATCTTTCCCTCTCCAGCAGGAAGATGCACAGCAGAAGGACAAAAAAGACAAGGCCCGAAAGACCCGACATCGGCAGGACATTCCAGTCGAGAAAAAAGAAAACCATGGCAAGCTGAAGCATCATCAGAATGATGCAGAAACTTCTTGCTCCCTCGATGATGGCTTTTCTGTTGACATACATGATGTATTTTCCTCTCCGATCAGCGCTTCCAAAGATGCCGGCCTGAATGCCGATGAGGTCAATTCTCTTTTGCTCATTATAGCGGCGACGATCAATATTGTCAAAAAGAAAAATAATATTGCTTGTTTTCCGCGGGATCTGTGCTATACTCATGGATGAGGACAGATGAAATGCAGCTGAATCATTGCCGTCGGACCGTCGGAATGATCATACCCGCCGTAACGGCTGGAGATCCTGTCCGGGGCCGGAATGAGCCTGTACGGCAAAAGCATAGAAAGCATAGTTCAACGAAGGTGATCCCATGGAAAAATACCGCATTGACGATCATACGCTGGATCTCATCGAGGCTTCCCCGATTCCGTTTGCCGTCTATCAGTTTGTCAGCAGGCGGGTCGTCACTCTTGCGCTCTCTGAGGGCTTCTGCCGGCTGTTCGGCTACGAAGACCGTGCCCTGGCCTATCACGACATGGATGAACAGATGTATGTGGATACGCATCCGGACGATGTCTCACGGATCTCGGAGGCCGCGGTCCTGTTTGCGACAAAAGACGGCAGATACGACGTCATCTACCGCAGCCGGAACCGCAGAGGCAGCGGCTACCGCCTGATCCATGCCGTGGGGGAACATGCGTACGCGGGTGACGGAACCCGCCTTGCCTATGTCTGGTATACGGACGAGGGGGAATACCGGGAGGGCGTAATCGACCGGAACGGGTCGCTGAACCGGTTGCTCAGCGGGGCAATCCGGCGGGAGAGCATGCTGAACGAGAGCTTTTACGACCATCTGACCGGTCTGCCCGGCATGAGCTATTTCTTTGAACTGGCGGAGTCCGGCCGAAGATGGATGTATGCCTGGGACAAGCAACCGGTCCTGCTTTACATTGACCTCAACGGCATGAAGTTTTATAACCAGAAATACGGTTTTGCCGAGGGAGACCGCCTTCTTCAGGCGTTTGGGCATATCCTGACCCGCACCTTTGGCCATCACAACTGCGGGCATCTGGCCCAGGACCACTTTGTCGTGCTGACCGAGGGGGCCGGCATCGCCGAGCGGCTGCAGCAGCTGTTCACCGACGCCCGGGAGCTCAACAACGGACGCAGCCTGCCGGTCCGGGTCGGCATCTATCTGGACTGGGCCGAGGATGTGTCGGTGGGCATCGCCTGTGACCGGGCGAAAATTGTCTGCGACACCCTGCGCAATTCCTACCGTTCCTGCTTCACCTATTACGAGAAATCCCTTCTGGACAACGAAGAACACCGCCGGTATATCCTCTCCAACCTCGACAGAGCAATTGAGGAAGGCTGGATCCGGGTGTATTATCAGCCCATCGTGAGATCGCTCAACGGCAGAGTCTCAAACGAGGAGGCCCTCGCCAGATGGGCCGATCCGGACAAGGGCCTCCTTTTCCCGGATCAGTTCATTCCGTACCTTGAGGAAGCCGGACTGAGCTACAAGCTGGATCTTCACATCCTGGACCGGGTCCTGAACAAGCTGAAACTGCAGGAGAGCTCCGGCCTGTACCTCGTCCCCCAGTCCGTCAATCTCTCCCGTTCGGACTTTGAGGCCTGCGACATGGTGGAGGAAATCCGCAGACGCGTTGACGCCGCCGGCATCAGCAGGACCATGATCACCATCGAGATCACGGAATCCACCATCGGCAGTGACTTTGACTTTATGCGGGAGCAGGTCGCGCGGTTCCAGCAGCTCGGTTTTCCTGTCTGGATGGACGACTTCGGCAGCGGCTACTCCTCGCTGGATGTGCTGCAGAGCATCCGCTTCCAGCTGATCAAGTTCGACATGCGTTTCCTGCAGAGCTTCGACGAGGGAGAGAGCGGAAAGATCATTCTGACCGAGCTGATGCGCATGGCGACGGCACTGGGAACCGCGACCGTCTGTGAAGGCGTTGAGACGCAGGAACATGTGCGCTTCCTTCAGGAGATCGGCTGCACCAAACTGCAGGGCTTCTATTTCTGCCGGCCGATCCTGCTGGAAACGATCCTGGAACGCTATGCCAGCGGAACCCAGATCGGCTTTGAAAACCCGGAGGAATCGGCGTATTTTGACAGCATCGGGAAGATTAACCTCTTTGACCTGGGCTCCGTCGCCAATGACCGAAGCGGTCTCATGGGCAACTATTTTGACACCCTTCCCATGGGGATCGTGGAGGTATCCGACAGCGCCGCCCGCTACGTCCGCTATAATCACGCCTTCCGCGATTTTTTGGGCAGAATGTATTCCATGCGGCCGGAAGCGCTTGAAACGGTGCTGGGCTCCTTCACCGAGGAAAACAGACTGCATTTTATTCAGACCCTGAATCATACGTATCAGAGCGGCGCCGTCTCTGTTATGGATCAGAAGATGCCGGACGGTTCCGTGGTTCATTTCCTTCTGCGACCCCTGGCGGCCAATTCCGTTTCCGGTTATTCGGCGCTTGCCGTTGCGGTGCTTTCCGTTGAAAAACCCGAAGAAGGAGTCAGCTACAGCCAGATCGCACTCGCCCTGGAGTTGAGTCGCCGGTCTCAGCCCGCTGATGGACGGCAGCCCCGGACCGGTCAGTCCGCGGACGGTGCGGACTGCGACGACCTCTGACAGAACCGGGCAGAAAAAGGCATAAAAGAAAAACATCTCTCCTCTCGCTATCATGCGAAGGAGAGATGTTTTTTGAAATAAGGATGATTTTGAACTTAGCCTTAGGAAAGAAAACGTTCTTCAGCCTGCCCTGTACTCTGCGACAGCCTGATCCAGAACTCTTCCAAGAAAAGCAATATAATCTGAACCCATATGCTTTGCTTTGGCGATCGTTTCTGCCGAAACATAAAGAGTTACCGCCTCGCTGTTATAGGGTTTTGCCCGTCGCGCTGCAATAAAAGCGGCTTCCATTTCCGGTGTCAGTTCAGGAGCATCATCATAAACAATCGGACTTTCTCTGGCTTCCTTAAGCGCTTCCAGTTCTTCCTTCGAGAGTGTTTCATTTCCCTGAAGATTATATATTGCCATAATAGATTCTCCCTGTCTCCTGTTATCATATATGTCGGCTAAATAATTGATACAAGCAAAGTATAAACGAACAACTGCCGAAAAACAAGCACCTATTTTTGGGCATCCGAAGAAACCGGTTGTCTTGGAGCGCGAAGACGCAGACCGAGCGCGGTTTTCTTAAGGATTATTAAATGGTTTTGGGACAAGTTCCCCTTGCGCGGAAGCGCCTTTCGTGGTATCATAAGATGATAAATTGTCATAACTATAGGCATTTTTTGTAAGAGGGCTGCGGAGAGGACGTCATGGAGAAGCGCAGACGCACAAAACTGCATCAAACCCTTGGCATCGCGCGCCTGGTTGTGATCCTCACCGTGCTGGCGCTGGTGCTGGTGGCGGCGGCGCTCTACCCGGTGATTCAGCATTACCGCTTCCGCGCGGACGCGCTGGGCTGCCTCGCGGGGCTGGACACGGCGCGGCGTCAGCTGGCGGCGGAGTATCTCTTCGAGGGGGAGAACAGCAGCGCGGAAGCAGCGCGGGACTATGTCGGCTTTGTCATGGCGGGCTGGGACGATCTGTGCCCCGGCGGCGGGACGACCTACATCGTGCCGAAGGACGACAGCGAGCTGGCCTGGGACGTGGTCTGCGGCCTGCACGGTCAGGACCGGAGGCAGTGTACCCGCCTGAACGCGGACTATGTGCTGGAGCAGCTCCGGGAGGAACTGCGTACGGCCCAGGTTCTGGGGACAACGTACCCTGAGCGCATGACCGTCACGCTGCACCACAAGCCCCTGGAGGCGCTGATCACCGAGGAAGACACCGGCCTGCGGCGCGGAACCCGTGCCACCGTGGGGGCAAAGGGAACCCTGGTTTCCTACGCCATCGCGGGCTACAGCGACTTCGGCACCGGCCGGGGCGTGCCCGTGGGGGAGATCAGCTGGTTCTCCTACGCGGATGAAGAGCACTGCGCCAACTGGAGCGCGTGGGACGGCTGGACCGGTGACAGCTATTCCGATGTCATCGAGTCGAAACACTGAAACGGACGGGGAGGAAGCGTGATGTCCATCTGGGAGAGCAGAGGCCTGCTGATCTACTGCGGCGCGGTGGCGCTGCTGCTGGGCGCGGTGTTCGGCTCCTTCCTCAACTGCGCGGCATGGCGCCTCAGTCACGGGGAATCGGTCCTGCGCGGCCGGAGCCACTGCACGGCCTGCGGGCATGTGCTGGGAGCGGGAGATCTCGTCCCGATCCTGAGCTGGCTCTTCCTCCGGGGGAAATGCCGCTACTGCGGGAAGAAGATCCCCGCGCGCTATCCCCTGACAGAGGCCGTGTTTGCGCTGCTGACGCTGCTGTGCCTGCTGCGCTTTGACCTGAGCTGGCTCTGCCTGCGAAACTGGCTTCTGCTCTGCTGCCTGTTCTGCCTGTCCCTGACGGACCTGGAGTGTATGATCATTCCGGATGTGTGTCTGGTGATCGCGGCGGCGGTCTGGCTGATCTTCCTGCCGCTCACCGGTCTGGGCTGGCCCGCCGCCCGCAGCGGGCTGATCGCGGGGCTGGCCTTCGGCGGAGGGCTGCTCGGCATCTCGCTTCTGATGGACCGGATCCTGAAACGGGACAGCCTGGGCGGGGGAGATATCAAGCTCTTCGCGGTGCTTGGCCTGTACCTTGGCGTCGTGGGGACGCTCTTCATGACGGTGCTGGCCTGCCTGCTCGGCCTGCTGTTCGCGGTGCTGCGCCGCGGACGGACGGGAGGCGGCGAGCCCTTCCCCTTCGGCCCGGCGATCGCGGCGGCCGGGGCGGCGATGCTGCTCTGGGGCGAGCCGCTAATCCATTGGTATCTGAGCCTGTTTTAAGTCTGATAAAGGGTGAACGCTATGGGAAAATCGATTCTTGGAGTGGATATCGGATACGACAGCCTGAAGCTGGCGCTGGTGAAGGACGGGAAGGTCAGAAAGGCCGTCACCGTCGCCATGCCGAAAAACCTGCTGCGGCAGGGGCGGGTGGTCTCGCCGGAGAGCATGGGCGAGCTGATCCGCAAGGCAATGAAGCAGAGCGGCATCCGCTGCGGCCGCGGCGCGCTGGTTCTGCCGAACGAAACGGTCTTCATCCGCAGCGCCGTGATGCCGGTGATGACGGTCGACCAGCTGAAGTACAACCTTCCCTTTGAATTCCGTGACTATATTACCGACGAACTGAAGAACTATGTCTTCGACTATGCCATGATTTCGACGCCGGAGCAGCTGCGCGCCGGGGCGAAGGCCGGCGGCGAAGACCGGGTGGGCCGCTCGATGGAGCTGATGGCCGTGGCCGCGCCGGCGAGCCTGATTGAGGACGCGCGGGAATTCTTCCGCAAAGCGGGGCTGAAGCTGGTCAAGGCCGCGCCCACGGTGTCCTGCTATCAGGCCCTGATCCGCGCGAGAACACGAGCCGGCAGCCCGCCGGAGGAATACTGTGTCCTGGACCTCGGCTATCAGGCGATCAGAATGTACATGTTCCGCGGCGAGCGGCACATCGTCACCAGAGAGCTGGAGGTCGGCCTGCACTCGCTCATCACCGCCATCGCCGAAACGGCGAACGTGGATGAGCATCTGGCCCACACCTATCTGCTGGATAACTTTGAGGACTGGCAGAACAACCCGGTCTGCCTGAACGCGTATGAAAGCATTTCGGTCGAGCTGATGCGGGCGCTGAACTTCTACCGCTTCTCGAACCCCGAGAGCCGCCTGAGCGACCTGTACCTGGTGGGCGGAGGCGCGATGATCCGGCCGCTGCGCAAGGCGATTGCCGAGACGGTGGGCCTGAAGCTTCATTCGCCCACAGAGCTGGTTCCCGCCGGCTCGGAAGTCAAAGCGGTCCATGGCCTGGTGCAGGCCATCGGCGTGACCATGAACTGAGCGGAGGTGAACGGAGTGGCTGCGGCAAAGAAAGACAAGAGCGGGAGTGCGGCCGGCGGCAGACGCCGCAGGGGCTCGCTCCCGGTAAAACGCGTCATCAATCTCGCGGAAGTAGACAAAAAGACCATCGACTTCAGAATCGCGATTCCGGCGATTCTCCTGATCCTGGCGGCGGCCTTCCTGTTTGGCAAGTTCGCGGTGGCGGACCGTCTGATCGCCGTGAGCCGGGCGGAGGGCGAGGTGGCCGCGGTTCAGAGGGAACTCGACGCGGCGTACCGCAGGCTGGACAGCTTCGGCGAGCTGTCGGAGCTCTATGCGCACTATACCTTCTCCGGCATGACCGATGAAGAGGTCCACCGCACCGACCGCGCGGAGATCCTGAACCTGCTGCGGGACGTGATCCTGCCCCGGGTCGCGGTCGACGCGTGGAACGTGAAGGGGAATGTGCTGAACGTCACCATGACCGCCGATACCCTGGAGGAGATCAACCTCACCGTGCAGAAGGTGGACGCCGACGCGCTGGTCAGCTTCTGCACCGTCAACAACGCCAAGACGAATGAAAACCGGCGCACCGTCTCACGGAACGGTCAGGAAGAGACCTTCATCGAGACCAGCGTCACGGCTCAGGTTGTGGCCTATCTCAATCCTGACGAGGGGGTGGACAGACGATGAAGCGGCTGAGCAGAGATTTTACACGCGGCGAGAAGGCCCTCCTTCTCCTGCTGGCGCTGGTGCTGGTGGGAATGGCCTATTACTTCGTCGTCGACCGGCCGGTCCGCAGCTCGCTTGAGAGCGCCAAAGCGGAGAAGGAAGCCCTGGTGACCGAGCTCACCGCGCTGCAGGGACGGCTTGCCCGGATGGAGAAGATGCAGGCCGAGCTGGAAGCCCTCCAGGCCAACCCCGAGATGAGCCACATGGGCAGCTACAACAACAGCAAGGCGGAACTGGACTTCCTCAACGAGCTCCTGGATGAGACGGACGAATACACCGTCAGCTTCACGGGGGTTACGAGAGACGGCGATCAGGTCCGGCGCAACTTCAACCTGAAGTTCACCGTGAAGGACTATTCAACGGCAGAGCGGCTGCTGAAGAAGATTTACAGCTGCGATCTGCGCTGCCTCCTGAACGATATCAGCTATACCCGGACGAGAACCTACTACAACACGACGGACCGCCTGCGCTACGCGAGAGATTATTATGAGCGGGTGAACGTCACCGCGACGGCGACCTTCTATGAGACCATGGTCGGCGGCACGGCAGATGCCGGCCTGCCCGCCAGCGGGAAGGCGGCGTCATAAGACGCGGGAGATCCCGGCCGTTCCGGCCGATCATCCCGAACGAAGATTGCGACCGGTCGACAAGCGACAGAGGTGAAAGCAAATGTCTTTGAAATTGATTTTGAATAAACTGACGAGCATGGTGCTGGTGATCTGCATGTTGCTGTCACTCGCCGCGCCTGCCGTCGGGGAGGAACCTCTGACACAGCCGACGGAGGAAACGGTCTATTCTGACGGAAGCACCGTTTATGCGGATGGAACCGTCGTCTACGCGGACGGGACAATCGTCTACGCGGACGGAACGACGGTTCATGCCGACGGCACCACGGTGAACGCCGACGGCACGACGATCTACCCGGACGGCACCGCGGTGTACGCGGACGGAAGAATTGTATACGCCGACGGCACAACGGCCTATCCCGACGGAACCACCGTCTATGCGGACGGGACCGTCGTCTATGCCAATGGAACGATTGTCTACGCTGATGGAACGACGGTTCATGCCGACGGCACCACGGTGAACACCGACGGCACGACGGTGTACCCGGACGGTACGACCAATTCTGTCCTTGAGGAGGAACAGGTTCCGCTTGCCGCGCCGGAACTGTACGCCGCGGATACTTTGATCGAGACAGAAGGGGAATATTCAGAAGAGAACACCGCTGTCGTGACAGAGAACCCGGAAACGACCGCGCAGAAAACCGCGGATCCTGTCGCCCCCACCGACCCGGCGGCGGAGACGCAGCCCGTGACAGACGGCGAAGCTGCCGACAGCGAAGAGAAAACTGCGCCGGTGATTCCGGGCAAAGAGGCGGAGCTGGCCAAGGAAGCCGAGAACGCGGAGAAAGCCGAAGACACGGAAAAGCAGGACGGCGCAGAGAACGCTGAGCCGGAATCTGAAGAAGCCACCGAAGAAAATGTGGAAGGGCAAACAGAAGAGAATCCTGCAGAGACCACAGAAGACACTGTAGAAGAACCCGCAGAAGAGACTGCAGAAGATACTACCGAAGAGACCACAGAAGATGCCGCAAAAGACACGGTGGAAGACGAACCGGAAGAAACCACGGAGAACCCCGCCGCCCCGGCGGAGGAGCTCCCGCTTCGGACCCTGACGGTCAGCGCGGGGCAGATGGCCTTCCGCGATCAATACCTGAACCCGACCGAGCCCGTGCTCTGGAGCGGCTCCGTCTGGAACTGGCTCTACGGCAGCGCCATTGAGCCTTCGTACATCGACGGCCGTGTCACGGTCGAGATCAGCGGGCATCTCCCCGAGAACGTGACCGCGAGAGCCATGTTCATTGAATTTGCGGACCCGGGCGCAGAAAAGAATGATGAGCGCGCGCTCATGCTGCTGGATGTGGCGCTGCTGGACGAAACCGGCGCGCTTTATGTGCCCACGGAGAAGCTGCATGTCTCCGTGAGCGCCGGTTCAATATACGGCGCGGCGGAGAGCGGCGAGCAGTTTGCGGCCTACTTTGACGACAGCTATGACGGTATTGGCGCTGCCGGGGACATCAAGGTCCGCCTGGATGAGAATATTGACGGAAGCCGTCTGGCCTATGTCCCCGAGCAGAACGAAGCCCTCCGCTTCTGGGAAGCGGGCGGCAGACTGGTAAGCACCGGGAACGGAACCGTAGAGTTCGACGAGAACCGCTTCCCCTTCCGCTTTGTCCTCTCCGCTCAGCAGGAAGCGCGTGAGGAAGAGCAGGCAGAGACCGAACAGGAGAATGTGGTCAAGGATGTCTCACTCTCCGGAACCCTGGTCGCCTCGGACGGATACACCTATGAGGTCAGCGTGAGCTATCCCGCCAACTGCGGCATTCCGGTGGGGGCACAGCTCTCGGTGGAAGAGCTGATCGTCGGGACGGACGCCTACTGGGACTATATCAACCAGAGCGCCGCGGAGCTCGGCATCTCTCCGGCGGACCTCAGTCTCGCCAGAGCCTTTGACATCAGCCTGGTGGATCCGGAGACGGGCGTACACTATCAGCCTACCCAGGATGTCCAGGTGTCGATCCTGCTGATCAGCACGCCTGTGAATACCGAAGAAGAACTTGCGGTCCTGCACTTTGATGACGAAGCCGGCCAGGTGCAGGCGATGGATGCAAACCTGAACGGTGAAGCCATTGAGTTTGAGGCGAACGGATTCTCCGTCTATGTCATTCTTCAGCGTGTGATCGAAAAGACGCTCACCGCCAGCGACGGAAATACGTATCTCATCACCGTGGACTATGACAGTGCGTCCGGAATTCCTGAAGGTGTGGAGCTCAACGTACAGGAACTGCTGCCCGGCACGGAAGCGTATCTGAACTATTTTGCGTATTCTGCCGTGGAGCTGGGGCTTGACGCCGAGAGCATTTCCCTGGCCAGGGTGTTTGACATCAGCCTGGTGGATCCCGTGACGGGAACCGCCTATCAGCCGAATAAAAATGTAAAGGTCTCCATCCAGCTGCTGGATCAGCAGATGGATGAGGAGGCCCCGGTCGACGTGCTCCACTTTGGTGACGTAGTGGAGACGGTGGACTGCACCCTGAACGGAGAAACTGTTGAGTTTGCGGCAAACGGATTCTCCGTTTATGTCATTCTTCAGCGCGTGATTGAGAAGACACTGACGGCCGGCGACGGAAATACATACCGCATCACTGTGGACTATGACAGTGCCTCCGGCATCCCCAACGGCGTGGAGCTCAGCGTACAGGAACTGCTGCCCGGCACGGAAGCGTATCTGAACTATATTGCGCAGAGCACCGCGGAGCTGGGCCTTGAAGCCAAGCGCATTTCCCTGGCCCGCGCGTTTGACATCAGTCTGGTGGACCCCGCGACGGGAACCGCCTATCAGCCAAACAAGGATGTAAAGGTCTCCATTCAGCTGCTGGATCAGCAGGTGGACGAGGAGGCCCAGATTGACGTGCTCCACTTCGGCGAGAAAGTAGAGACGATGGACTGCACCCTGAACGGAGAAGCCATTGAGTTTGCGGCAAACGGTTTCTCTGTGTATGTGGTGCTGGGCTATACCGTGGACTTCCATTGGGGAGACTATACTTGGAGCATTGCAGGGGAAGAGAGCATCCTCCTTTCCGAACTCTTTGAAAAACTGAATGTGACGGAGATCTCTCTCGCCGATGTGACGGGTGTCAGCTTCTCCAACCCTGACTATATTTCTGTTGAGCAGACGGACTCGGACTGGCTGCTGCGGTCCCTTGCGCCCTTTGACACGGAAGAAAAGCTGACCCTGACCCTCAGCGGTGGACGCAGTGTACAGATTAAGATCACGGACGAGCAGGAGACCGGGGAAGAGGAGCCGGCTGAAGAGGCAGAAGTGTCTGCGCACAATCCCAAGATATCCATATCCGCGGGAGAATATGATGCAGAGAGCAAAACCGTCACCTATACCGTTACCGTAGAAGCGGAAGGTGACATGGACTACACGCTTTCCACCCAACCGGAGGGCGGAGAACCAGTATCCCAGACGATAACGAGCGCTGTTGTGATCAGTGACCTGACAGCAGAATCTGATTCCGGGCTGAGTTTTGTGTCGGGTACCTATACCTATGCTCATAAAGCTGGCTTTGCTCTTGCAGATGGAGCATCTGCCAGTCAGGTGTACGATACAACGGTGCAGGAGAATACCGCTGCTGATTTTGCCGGATTTCCGCTTACCGTTTCTCACATGTACGACGGAGACACCATCACGCTGACCTATACGGCCAGAGTGACAGGCGGGAATTGCGCAGATAGCATGCTCAAGGTTGCCAATACCGCAACCGTCACCAATGAAAACAATTCCTTTAATAATTTGGAAGATGACACAGCTGCTGTTGAGACTGCTTTCACATACACGGCCCTGACGCGCAAAATGACCGGCCTTGAGGGCAGCTGGGCAACTTGGCAGGTCACGGTGAATCCGGATGGATTCGCTTTGAACGGATCAAGGCCCCTTACCCTTACGGATACTTTTGACGATCACATTGAAACACACGCCCGCCTGTCATTGGATTATTCCAGTGTTTCTGTGAATAGCAGTTCATCCGTCACATATGACTACAGCGGCGATACGGGGACCTTTACGATTCCTGACAGTACTGCGGTCACCGTCTCGTATCGTACGCGAGTCACGGCCGAGCCGGGTGAAAATGCGACCTTCCGGGGCACCGCTGTGCTCAAGGACAGCAACGGGGATTCCATTGCTGCTGCCACTGCGACCGTCGAGAGCGTCATTTATCCAAGCGCTTCCGATGTGGCTGGTTTTGGCACCAACTACATGATGAAGCTCTATGTCTACGGTGAAAACCAGATGCAGACAGGGATCGGCGGAGCAAAGTTTATCCTTATGGACAGCAATAAAAGGCCGTTGGAGTTTAAAGCCGGGGAGAATAAAGGCGAACCTGTTACTTTTGTTACAGAGAATAACGGTTATGCCAATATTGAGCTGCATGAGGAAAACGGCGACATTGCCATCGAGAAAAATACGACTTATTATCTCGAAATGATCCAGGCCCCAGCCGGGTATCAGAAGGACAACACACTTTATCAGTTCACGATCAAGGATAATCCCGACTACAACAACTATGAGTATCACAACGGCGATACCATGAAGGTTCGGCTTTATGCCGCAACCGCCGGTCAGCTGCGTGTAACAATCCGTTTTTCCGGAAACTATGACCTGACAGAGGCACAGCAGGATGGCGTTACGGCCGTGCTTGAGAAACTGGTTTACAATCAGGGCGCCCAGGCCGACGTCTGGGAAGAAGTAGAACGCCATCCCAATTCCGATGCCAATTGGGGCGCGATCACGTTCAGCACTGCGCTTGAAGCAGATGAAACCTATCGCGTTGTTCAGGAGAATGAGCGTCCCTGGGATGTGCCGGAGACCATCAGGCACACATCGACCTATTACTGCATCATTGGCGCAGGAGAATCAAATCCGTCTGATCAGGCAGAGTTTACTCTGGGGCAGGATCCCGTTGAAGTCACCGTTGTCATCGACAACCGGTATGAAGAACCCGAGCTCATCCTCACCAAGATGGACAAAACAACGGGCGCAAAACTGGCCGGCGCAGAGTTCACGGTTTTTAAGGCGAAAGAGGGTACCCAGGTCAAAACTTATCAAACAGTCGATGACGGTGTTGTTTTGATCAGAGGCGGTGACGGCTTTGAGTCGGAAATCCTGTACTATGTTGTTGAGACAAGGGCGCCGGAAGGCTACCTTCTGCCGTTGACGCCTGAGAAAACTTACTTTTACTTCTGCAATGACGAATACCTGATTCCGGAGATTATGGCTGATCTGCCTGAAGGCGAAACGGCAGTAAACCTGACAGAAAACTATGACAGCCTGACCATCGACAATAAGAAGGAAAAAGTAACCGTTCCCGTTATGAAGACCTGGCAGGGCAATACATGGCCTGAAGAGGTTATTAACGTTGTGATCGGTCTGTATCAGTCGGTTGACGGCGCTGATCCTGTGGCGGTCCTGAATGATGATGATGAGCCTCTGACAGTTACGCTGACCAAAAATGCACCCTATAACCACACCGCGTTCCAGAACCTGCCGGCCCGGAACGGTGACAACAAAACCATCACTTACTCCGTCAAAGAGGAGAGCGTCAACACTGACAGCGGCAATATTATCGGCTACTACGTCCAGGAATACGGCGTATCGGATGCCGGGGTTTATGTTGTGCGAAACAGAGAGGCGACATCCCTGAAGGTCACCAAGGAGTGGTATGACAGAAACGGTAATGTAAAAATCAGCGAGACTGAACTGCCGCAGCAGCCGGAAATCACCTTTGATGTTTACCGCTCATCCGCAGCAATCTCTGAGGATGTCCGTGCCGATGGCATCACCAACGGAGAGATGGAGGCATTTGTCAGCGGACTGGAAAAAGTGCGTACGGGCCTGACCTTAGGAAATACGGAGAATTGGACAAGGACCATCTATGATCTGGAGAAGAAGGATGATAACGGGGTTCCATACTACTACTATGTTCTTGAGACGGCCCCATCCTTCGGCGATGAGCTTTATGCGGTAGATGAGACAGCGGGAACCGTCACGATTCAAAACAAGGTTGCGCCGGAGACTGTGCGGCTGACGTTGAAAAAGGCCGGGCTGGTGGGCGATCCACGCGAGGAATCGCAGACAAGAGATTTTACCTTCACACTGGCGCTGAACAAAGGCAGCCATCCGATCCGTCTGTATACGGTGTTCAACAATGACGGAAAGCAGCTGACAACGGATTGGAACGGCCAGGTTTCATTCACCTTGAAGCCGGAAACTGAAATCCTTCTCACGCTTCCCAAGGGTGTTACCGCCACCGTGATCGAGGCTTATGACCCGGAGTATGTGGTGAGTGCAGAATCGGATACGTTGACCGACCTTGATTCTGACAGCGGCAGAGTCTTCCGTTATGAAGTAACGGATGATGCAACAATCACCTATACCAACACACTGCATGTCATCTGCAAGGTGGTGGATTCGAATGGCGATGTAAAACCCTATGAATCGTTGAAGAGTGCGCTGGCGTATATCCGTAACACGCCATCGGCATATGTCAACGGCACCGCCACAATCCAGATGCTGGAAGACTATACCATGACGGCGGCGGATGCGGAGGCATTCAACCTTTCGACAGAGGAGAACATCCGTCTGACCACGGCGGCGACTAATGCTGCTGACGGGTTCCCGTTTACGACAGAAAGAACTGAAAACACAGACACCGCCATCATCACCCGCGGCGATGTCGGCGCCAGCATGCTTACAAATGCGGGAACGCTTACGCTGGATCAGATTATCCTGGACGGCTCGAACACTGCGGCAACGACAAACGGCGGCCTGGTTAGCAGCTCTGGCACATTGAACCTGGGCGATGGCACGATCCTCCGCAACTCCACCGTAAGCGGCAAGGGCGGCGCAGTTTTTGCAACGGGCACGGTGAATATGACCGGCGGCAGCATCACCGGCAACCGTGCTACAAATGGCGCGGCGATCTATCTTGACGGCGCCGGGGCTACGCTGACGATGACGGGTGGAAGCATCACGGGCAACACCGGCGCTGCTGACGGCGCGGTCGTCATCAACAATCTGGCGGCGAAGGTTAATCTTTCCGGTGCTCCGGAGATCTACAATAATACGAATGCACAGAACCAGGCAGCCAACCTCTATATCGGTGTGGACAGCGATCATGTCGTGGAAGTTCAGGTGCCCGGACTGAGCGCAGAAGCCCGCATCGGCATAACGGCGACAGAGGGGCATCGGGAGATCGGCGAGCAGTTTGCCAGTGTTGCCTATGAGGTGGAAGACAAGACAACGCTCAGCTGCTTCAGCAATGATACCTACGGATTCCGGGGCAAACTGAAGGACGGCTCCGGAACGAACGTGGTTTGGGACGGTTTGACACTGGGCGTCAAGAAAGCAGTTGATCCTGTCGGCGCGAACCTGAACGACACATTTACGATTACGATCTCGTCCGCGATGATCAAGAAAAGCAACTATATCATCAACGGTACGGTCAACTATGAGGTTACACCTGCAAGAAATAACAAACGCGGCACGATTGTGCTGAATCATGTGAGGCACAGCGACAGCATCACCATTTCTCCTCTTCCTGTTGGCGAATACACCGTCACAGAGGCGTCTTCCAACTACGCGCCGACATATGAAGGCACGAATACAGAAACGGGCGCGGCTGTGACAATCGGCGGAAACGGTGCTTTTACGTTGAATAGCAACAGTACGGTTACCGTCACAAACACACGTCGGCTGGCGAATGTGAATCTGACCAAGACGCTGCAGGATAAACTGAAGACGGACACCGAGACACAGCCGTTTGACTTCACGGTGACGCTGACCGAGCCGGACGGAACTGCAGTAAAAGGGTTTACACTTGCTGAAACAGTTAAGACAAATGACAGTGGCGTGGCGCCCTTTACCATGTCGCCGTCCAATACTGCAGTCGCCACGCGAGCCTTCCGGGTTCCCGTTGGTGCGACCGTGGAAATCACAGAGGTGGACGCTTCGGATTACCGGATCACGACCTCTGCCCTTACCATGCCCGCAGAAGGGGAGGGGCAGACGATTGAAGACATGGACGCTGCGGATGACGTATTCAAGTTTTCTGCGACAGATGATGGTGCGGATATCACTGTCAACAATGCGCGGAAAGCTGCCGTAATCGAGCTGCGTAAGGACCTGGTTGGCAAGGTCTCGAAGGAAGAAGCTTTTACAATTGCGGTCAATCTCACCCGGGCGGACGGCAATCCCGCGGCAAACTATACCCTGTATGAGGACGCCGGGGATCCTACCGGGAACATCACAACGGATGAAGACGGCCAGGTTATCATCCCGTTTCGCTTCGGAGAGAATGAATCCTTCAAGGCCGTCACGCTGACGATTCCGGAGGGCACAAAGCTGGAGGTTAAGGAGACTGAGGTCAAGAAGGAGGTCAATGGCACAGAACAGGCGATTTATGATACGACGTATTCACGAAACGGCGGAACGGCCACGACGGGGACCAGCCTGACAATCGACTCGGTCAAGGACACCGACACCAGCATCGCCTTCACCAACACGCGCAGGACGCAGACCGTCACCGTGACCAACACCGTCGGCGGCTATTCCGGCAACGTGGTTCCCTTCACCTTTACAGCGACGGTCACGGACGGCGAGGAGAAGGACTACGATGACAATGGCTTTACGGACGGCGTGCAGACCTTTGAGCTTGCGACTGGGCAGAGCAAAGTGCTGACTGTGCCCTACGGGGCGCAACTGACGGTCTCCGAGGCCTTTATCGTCGGCTATGATACTACGGTGAAGTGCGGCAGCGCTGACGCCGTCACGGCGAGAGAGGCGGTATTTGCGGTGACCGCGGACGAGACGCTGGCGTTTACCAACACGCAGCTGATCGGTCTGCAGATCGTGAACGACACTTCTTCGACGCTGGAAGACGTGCAGGTCTATGTCGGATACGGCACCCGGATGTACCGTGTCAACGATGCGGGCGACGACCAGGTGCAGGTGTCCCAGACAAGCGACAGATGGGCCACTATCAGCATCGAGGCCGGCGAGACCGCCAAGCTGGAGATCAATCACAAGAGCGGCATCACGGACACGCAGGATTATACCGTCAAGGGAAATATGCCTGCGACAGGCTACCTGTATACGATCCACAACGAGCCCTCCTACCACGAATACGCGAATCCGGCGATCCAGCGCACCTATAATAATGGGAATTATGAGGTCAAGGGCCAGCTCAGATACAGCACCACGGATTCCATCGTCACCTTCACCGAGCAGCCGCTGGTGAGCTTCGACGTCAACGGCGGCGCGTGGACGACGGAAATGGACGGCTACCGCGACCGGGATGGCGACCGCAAGGTCTACCAGATGGCGGTGAACCGCAATGAGAAGGTCGCCAGGCCGACCCCCGATCCCGTCTATCCCACGGCGGAGGGAATCGCCTTCCTGGGCTGGACGACGGATGGGGATTATGCGCGGGCCGATCATTCGGACGGACATATTGATTCCACCAAACTCTATGATTTCGACAATACTCCCGTGACCGTGCCCACCATGCTTTACGCGGTCTGGGCGAAGCCTGCCCGCGAGGGGCATGTTGTGACCGTCAGGAATACGACAGCCAATACCTTGAACATTACCGCAACGCTGACAAACAACGGCGCGGCGGTGAGTAGCCATACTCTTTTTGACGATGTAACCACCGGCGCAAACGGCAATGCGACCTTCACCCTGGGCACCGGTGCAACCCAAAATCTGGTCATACCCGAGGGCGCAAAGCTGGTGCTGGCGAACAACCCGGACGCCCAGACAGTTTCCGAGGAATTCACGGATTCTGATACCGTGAACAACAGCTTTACCATCGACTCCGTCACCCGGGACGGCACCGTCACCTTTACTCCCGGCGTGTGCAAGATTACGGACGATGCAGGGAACATCCTCTATGACGCCGACGGCCAGCCTGCGGTGTATACAAAGCTTTCGGATGCCTTTACGGCCTACAATGGGACGCTGTATACGTCTGCAGAGCATATCACTGTGGGAACTCAGGCGGCGGTGAAGATGCTGGTGGACGAGTATACCATTCAGAGGAACGCCACCGACAATAACGATAATGTGGCGATTAACTTCCCAAGCGCGACGATGACGCTGACCACCGCCGGCAAGACGGACGCAGATTTCCCCTACGCGGGTTCACGTACGCGCTCAACCATCTATAGGTTTGCCGGACCAAAGAACAGCAAATCCTGCTTCAATGTAACCGGCGGTAATATTACGCTGAAGGACATCATTCTGGACGGCGGCAGCGAGCTGGGCCGGAAGGCAGAGAAACAAACTAACGGTGGTTTGATTTACATGACGGGCGGCGCTCTGAATATAACAACCGGCGCAACGCTGAGGAACAATGCCAATAAGGATTATGGAGACGGCAACTGGGGCCGCGGCGGCGCGATCTATCTGCAGGGCGGCACGGTAAACGTGAACGCGGGCCTGTTCAGCAACCTCCATGCCCGGCGCGGCGGCGCGATTGCGGCGACCGGCGGCACGCTGAACATTACCGGCACAAACGGCAGCACGCGGTTTGAAAACTGCGATTCCAACGGCGAAGACGGCGGCGCGATCGACTTCCATGTGAATGCGGCGCTCACCATCGACGGCGGCGAAAGCAAAACCAATCCGGGCATACTCTTTACCGGCTGCAAGGCCCTGACCAACGCGGGCGACGGCGGCGCGATCTACGCCGATACTTCCTACAACTATGTCGTCACGGTGAAGGGCTGCGCCTTCACGGAGTGCAGCGCAAAGGTGCAGGTAAGCGGTTCAACCGAGGGTAATGGCGGTGGTGCGATATCAGCATGGCATGTCAAGGGGATAGACGCCTCTTACTGTAGCTTTTATTCCTGCGATACGATGACCGGCGGCGGCGCCATAGCGGCTTATGTCAAGACAAGTACCACAGATGGGAACAAAGCTGTATTCGTCTCATATTGTACCTTTGATTCCTGTAACTGTCGTGCACAGGGTGGAGCTATATCGGCATATCAGGACGACAATGGCGCCACTGCAAGCAAAACCAAGCTGTACATCAACGACAGCAGTTTCAGCGATTGCTCCAGCGGCACAAACAACAGCTCCGGCGGCGCCATCCAGTGCTATTTGCCCTGCATGGAATTTGTCGGCACAAGCTTTTCCGACTGCTGGGCCGGCAAGGAGGGCGGCGCGGTCAATAACTTCTTTGGCGGCAACTACACGCAGCAATGGGCGAACTCATCCATGGTTATGACCAACTGCCGCTTCATCCGCTGCCGGGCGGAGGACCGTTATGACACGACCGCTGTGCAGCACTATGGCGGAGGCGTCAACACCAAGGCCAAGACCGTCACGGTGACCGGCAGCTATTTTGAGGACTGCGTCTCCACCCTGAAGGAAGGCGGCGCGCTGCACATTGGCGGTCAGAACGCTGGCAGCAAGGCGACGATAACGGGCAGCACCTTCAAAAACTGCACGGCGAAGAACGGCGGCGGCGCGCTGCTTTCTTCCCATGAGACGCTGGAAATCAACAACTGCTATTTCTACGGTTGCAGTTCCGCCGCAAGCAATGGCGGCGCTGTATACAACACCGCTAACAGTCGCGGCGGCTCAACCCAGAAGACATTTACGATCACCGATTGCGTATTTTCCGCCGACCCTGAGGCCTCCGACAGCGAAGCGTGCAGTGCGGTGAACGGCGGTTCGATCTGGACGCGGGCGCAGTCTGTGACGATCAAGGATTGCACCATCAATGGCAGCGTGGCAGGCGGCAACGGCGGCGCTATCTGCCTGAGCAAGAACGGCAGCCAGAGCGCCACCATCACAGACAGCGAGATTAAGAACAGCCGGGCGGTGAAGGGCAGCGCGGTCTATGTGGATGACACGGCCACCTTCTCCGGCGTCAGCATCACCGGCAATACCTGCTCCGACATCAACAGCGGCGCGATTCAAGGCGGTAAACTGTACTTCGAGGGCAATACGGTGGTGAAGGGCAACCCTTGCAGCTCGGATGAGAAGTACATGCACGATGTCTTGATGCAGAACAACAACGAGACTACGCTCTATGCGACTGAGAATGGCCTTGGAGGGAATGCCGACATCGGCGTATATGTGCCGGACAGTCAATTCAACAATCGGGGCACCGAGGGTAAGGCGTTCGGCACCTGGGCCAAAGAAAACGACTTGCTGGAAAGCTTCTTCAACGACCGTGACGACGGTTTGTTTGGCTATCAGGCGTCCAGTACGGATAAGAAAATCTATTGGGGACGCTACCTCTGCAAGATCACGGACGCGGACGGCAACACCCTCAAGCGCGCCAACGGCAGGGACGCGGTCTACGCGAAGCTGACGACGGCTTTGGAGGAGTTTACCGTTGTAAAGGACGAAAACGGCGAAACCGGCAAGGCGAAGTATATCAAGATGCTGGTGGAGAATTACAATATCCAGCAGGAGGCACAGATCAGCAATTTCCCCGGCGCGGACATCACCCTGACCACCGCGGGGTCGGACGATGAGAACCACCCCTATCGCGGCACGGAGGGCACCGTCTGCACCATCTCCCGTACCAACAGCACCAACCAGTTGTTCTACCTGAACAACGCCGACGCCACCTTCCAGCTGGAGAATATCACGTTGGATGGCCGCAAGGACAAGACGGCGGAGACGGGAAATTTCCGGCTGATTCAGGCGAATGCAGGAACAATCGTTCTTAATAGTGGAACGACGATGCAGAATGCTCTACGTGGCATCTATGCGGAAAATGATAATGTCAAAGTTACCATTAACGGACATTATGATACAGAAAACGAGAAGGCAACGGTACAATTCTTGAATTGTATTGTAACTAATGGTAATGGCGGCGCAATCGTTGCAAGAAAGTTGAAAATCACAAGCAATACCGAAACAGAGGGTCAGTACGGCACGGAATTTGCAAACTGTACTGCGACTGGTAACGGTGGCGCCGTGTATGTCAATGGCATCCAGGCAGAAATGAGAGGTGTCCTGTTTAAGGATTGCCACTGCAACAGTTCAGCTGGAGCATTCTATCATGACAAAAGCGATGCCACATTGACGACTGTCATTGATAACTGCGCTTTTGAGGATTGCTATGCAAGGGATTCCCATGCTGGTGCTATGTATACCAAAGCGGGTACGCTGTCAGTAAATAATAGCAACTTCCTTAATTGCTATGCGCCCTTGAACGGCGGTGCGATTCATCATGACAACAAGGTAAAGACAGAAATCAGCAATACAACATTCATTGGATGTAAGACCACTGGCACGGCAACCGATAAATGCTATGGAGGTAGCATATATACAAATGCTGCGTCAGTGGGAATAGTGGACGGCGCTTTCACAAATAGTACGTCTTTTAACCATGGCGGTGCTTTATATTGTGCAAATACCGGCGCGGTAACTACGATTCTCGGAACTGAATTTGACAGATGCTCTGTTAATCGTGACGTAGGATGCGGCGGCGCTATCTACTCAAAGGGTAAAACGTTGACGTTGAAGGGCGACACAATCATCAATAACTGTATTGCTCCAGCTTATAGTGGCGCTGTGTACATGGAAACCAACCAAAGCATCCTCAACATCACCGACAACACCCAGATCAGCTCCTGCTACGCCAACCAGGGCGGCGCGATCTACCTGAAGAGCAAGGTGACGATGAAGCTCACCGACAGTCCGGAGTTCACCGGAAACGGTTACACCACGCAGAATGGCGCTGTCATCAATGCAGAGAAAGGCGCCTGCATTTATCTGGAGCAGGGCAGCAGTCTGGACCTTTCCGGCAGACCGAAGTTCAGCCGCAACAATATCACGAGCACGGGAACAAACAGCAGAGATAGAATCACCAACGGCGGCATTACGGACTATGTGCGCCAGGATATCTATCTTGCGGGATATGGTGATGCGGACGCTGAGTCTATTCATATCTCAGGTGAACTGACCGTCGACACGATCTGGGTATGGCCTGAGCATACAAGGCATGACGGGCATAACGAACAGTTTGCAATGACAGCCGAGTCCGTCTCTGCTGAGAGCCTGAACATGTTCCGCAACGCGCTATCTGACGGTGCAACCGGTTGCTCCAATGGTGAATTCCTGGCCGGTGTTCGCCTGCCGGGATATCCCGTGACCAAGGTATATTGGGATAAAATGTACAACATCTCCTTCAAGAAGATCGACAACAAGGCGATTGCGGTTCCAGATGCTGTATTTACCCTGTACAGGGATTACGATTGCACGCAACAGGTCGCTATTGCAGAATCCGCAGACGGTGAAACGGATAAAGATTCCTGGGGCAATCTCCAGGATAGAGGCATTGTCGACTTCGCTTCTATTCCAATCGGCGTCTACTATATGAAGGAGACGCAGGCACCGGAAAGCTTCCTGGAAAATGAGAAGACATACATAGTGATGGTTGGTACTCCGGTGCTGAGCCCACCTGAGGATCCTTCCAGCTCGCTGAATGCGTTGTGGAAAGGTGGTCCGCTTGACGTGCCTAACGCGGCTACGCTTGTGGCGCGGTATACCACAAATGCAGGAAAATACTTCGGCATCTTCGAGCTTGGTGCAGACGGGAAAGCGGATCTCAGCAAAAATCTTGCCAGTGCCAATGCGGGAATTATCAACATCCGCAACGACTATGAGGCTTACTTTATGAAGGTGGACAGCTCCGGCGCAGTGCTGCCGGGAGCGCAGTTTACGATCTATACGCCAGTGTCTGTGGATGAAGAGGGAAATCCCGCTACTTATGATGGGACCGGCTATCCGAAACTCAAGCTCTGGTCTCGTGACGGAACGGAAGATACCCGCCCCGAGCCGGTGAAGTCTGCGGACGGCACATCTGCCAACAAGATGCTGGACGGCAACAATGTACCCAAAGGTTTGGTTTATTTCCGTGAGCTTCCGATGGGTACCTATTACCTGCTTGAGACCGGCTATCCGGAAAGAAACGGCAGCAACCGCAGAACCTTCTATGTGGAAACAGACCGTGTTCTGAAACTGGAGGTCAAGGGTCTTGAGGGCTTTACTCTGAGTGAACTGCAGGAGGATGGGACGTATCAGCCTTGTAAGAGGAGTTCTTTTAAAGACGTTGAATACTATACAGTTGCAAACACGGAGGCGGTCTGCAAGCTGACGGACGGAAGCGACAACCTTCTCTACGAGCTGGGCCGTGACGGCGAGAGGCTTTTGCCCGCAATCTACCCGACTCTGGAGGACGGTTTCGCCGCTGCCCAGACCCATACCCTCTACCGTGCAGACGGAAGTGTGATCTCCGAGGACGCCGCGCTAAAGCTGAAGGCGCTGAAGGATTTCACGGTGAGCGAACCGATCGATTACACCAGTTCACACCCGCTGACCTTCACGACGGCGGAAACAAGCGCAAAGAACGACCGGTATACCTTCACCACCAACAGAGCCGCCGATGCGGCAAGGGCGGAAATCAGGTGGACCGGAACTGCTGACTCGGCTCAGAACGCGATGATAACCGTGAATACCGATGCGGGCATGACCCTGGAAAACATCAAACTGGACGGCCAGAAAAGTGCTGCCACCACAGCACCAGTCAGAGCGGTGAATGTGGTGAAGGGATCGCTGTCCATTGGCGAGAAAGCCGCAATGCAAAACTTCTCAACTGACGGCAATGGCGATGGCGGTGCGGTGCTGATGAACAATGGCACGACAATCACTATTGACGGCGGAAGATACAGAACTGCCGAGTTTACCGGAAATATTTCAGCCAACGGCGCGGGCGGCGCGCTTGCGCTGGGACAGGGCTGCACGGTCAGCATCCAGAATGCTCAGTTCACAGGGAACCAGGCAGCAACAGACGGCGGCGCCATCAGCTTTGCTGATCAGCCGGAGCAGGCGCAGGCCAGTCTGACGGTCACGAATGCCGTTTTCACCTCGAATACAGCCTCCGGAGATGGCGGAGCCGTCTACATCGGCGAGAATGCCGCTATGACATTCAGAAGTTCGACCTTTACATCGAACACTGCTGCTGAGGAAGGCGGCGCAGTGTATGTTGAATCCGGATCTTCCGTGACGCTGCGCGGCACGACAATCCGCAGCAACAGCGCAAGCCTGGGAAGTGCAATCTATGGAGAAGATAATGCCGCAATAACCGTCATCAACGGCAGAATCAGTGACAACATTGCTGCAGATGAGAATAATGGCGGCGCGATCAACGTTGAAGGAGCCGGCAGCAGGATTTACTTCGGCGGCAGCCCCTATGTCTTCAACAATAAATATGCCAGAGACAATACCGAACAGAGGAATGTTGTTCTGAGCATTGACTTGAATGAGATCATCTGGACAACAGAGGACGGACTTGAAGGCGGTACAATCGGAATCTATGTGATTGACGGTAATAATTCCGCGATCTATTCTGCCCATGGCGTCGCCACCAAACCCTTCGGCACCTTTGGTGATGCCAATCGTATGAACCCAGAGGTGTTCGTCAACGACCGCAACCAGGAACTCAACGGAATCAGGAAAGAAGATGGAGATGTTCTGATCTACTGGAATGGAACCGAGGGCTCCCGCAAGGTTATTCTGCGCAAGGTTTCGAGCGGAAACTATCAGGCGCTGCCCGAAAAAACATTTACGGTATACACGGACAGGAACAAGAATAGCATCGCAAAAGGGACCGTAAACGGAGAAACCGTTGATCTGAGAGATCTTCCGTCAATGGCGAGCGGTGTCTTCTGGATCGGCGAACTGCCCTACGGCACCTATTACATTTTTGAAGATGACCCTGCAAAGATGTTTGTCCTCACCGTTGACAAAGATGGGGCAGGCTATCTGAATGAGGGTAAGTACAAAAACGAGCTGAATGCCCAGTAAGCGGTCCCCCTGATCTCTCGGGGGAACCGCCTGCGGGCGGAAATGCGGGAAAAGTTTTGCTTGAAACGGCGAAAGCAGAAAGACGAAAACGCTGAGTCTGTCTGAAAGAATGGAAATTCCCCCAGTTATTCCCCCAGTTACGGAGAGTTTTATGACAGGAAAGCGACTCTTCTGACAGCGCAGGGGCCGGCGCGGCGAAAGATAGACACGAAAGGGGCTGAAAAGCATGGGCGCAGATGTGAAACAGAACAAGATAGACCATGTCGATGAAGCCATGCATGACAGCCCCGAACCGACCACAGCCCCAGACGAAAAGTGGCAGAACACGGGAATACGGACCAAAGTGGTGGAAGAGCTTCGGCACTTGGCGGAAGAGCACGGGCTCAGGAAAGTCCTGCTCTTCGGCTCACGGGCCCGCGGTGATTTCCGAAGGGAAAGCGACATCGATCTGGCCGTTTCCGGAGGAAACGCAGAGCGGTTCCACCTGGATGCGGAAGAGATGACTTCGACGCTGCTGAAGTATGATGTGGTGAATCTGGATTATCCTCTGCGCCCTGAACTGTTGAAATCGATTGAGCGGGAAGGAAAGGTGCTCTTTGAAAAAGTTTGACAACTACCGAAGCAATCTGAGAGTGCTTGAGAAAGCGAAAGAGCAGAATCTGGACAATGAATTCATTGTCAGCGGGATCATAGATAAATTCTTTGTACAGTTTGAACTTGGCTGGAAAGTCCTGAAAGAGCTTTTGACCTATGAGGGGGTTGCGTCGGCAGGCAGCGGTTCCCCGCGCGAGATTATCAAGCAGGCCTTCCGGTTTTATCCCTGTATTGAGGAAGAGGTATGGCTCTCAATGCTTGCCCAGAGAAACAATCTTAGCCATATCTATGATGCGCAGGCGGCAAGAAGGCTGATGGAAACCATCATCCGGGATTATATTCCGGCGTTTCAGAAGCTGGAGGACAGCATCCTCCGCCGCTATCATGAACTGTTGGAGACCTTGTAATAAGCGGTTCTGTAAAGCGGAAAACTTGCGCTTGTGCGAGAGAACGCATGGAGGGACGGCCAGACTGAAGGCCGCGCAGAAGGAGTTTTTGATACCCTGATTTCTCTTGTGAGAGACGGTGTAATAGCAGCAAAAGATGCCTCCATTCGTGCAGGGGTATCAGAGCCCGCATTTAATCAGAGAATGACAGCAAGATGAGGCGGTTGTTATGACTGACATAGAATACAGGGTACTGCGTACCCGTGAAGAACGTATTGCATTTGCCCGGAGCATGAATCTGTTCAGCACACCGTTTATGCGAGAGGTATTTAAGGACGAAAAGGCCACGCAGTATGTTTTGCGCATCCTGACCGGGAAGCCGGATTTGAGGATTGCACAGAATCTGACGGAGTATCGAATCTCAAAGCTGGACACGCGCGATGCCGTGCTTGATGTGATTGCCGTGGACGAAGAAGGAATACAGTATCATATCGAGATTCAGCTTGCAGACAGCGATGACCACATTTTGCGGGTGAGATTCTACTCGGCGATGGTGGACAGTGAACTGCTGGAGAAGGGAACCAGGTATAAGGATCTCCCGAATACATACATTTTCTACATCAGTATGAATGACTTCATGGATTTGGGAGAACCAATAGCTAAGGTAAACAGCAAGGTTGGATCGAAGAATAAGGATTACGATGACGGAAAGCAAATCTTTTATGTGAATGCCGCTGTGGATGACGATTCGGAGGTGGCAAGGCTGATGGAGTTCTTTAAGAGCGCAGACCCGAACGATACAAGCCACGGAGAGCTATCCAACAGAGTCCACCTTTTGAAATGTGAACAGGAAGGAGAGGATCCTATGTGCAAGATCACGCAAAGCTTCGTTGATGAAGGGAAGATCATTGGATACGTAGAATGCCAGAGAGAAGAATATCATATGCCGGATGAGAAAATTATCGAGAAGATCAAAGATCGCTTCCAGCTGAATGATTATCAGGCGCGAACATTTGTCTATCCGAAGGAAGCTGTAAACGCCTGACACTGACGGATAAAAAGGATAACATTTGCCCGGTTGAGCGGCATCCGGGAAGATGATGCTCAGGCGGCAAGAAGGCTGATGGAGACCATCATCCTGGATTATATCCCGGCGTTTCAGAAGTTAGAGGATAGCATTCTCCACCGCTATCATGAACTGTTGGAGACACTTTGATAAGCGGTTCTGTAAAAAAACGCGGAAGAGGCATTGCAAAAGAACCCTGACGAATACCCCTGCGGTGCGTAGGTGCTGCATCTGAAATGCTGATCGGGAAGGAGGATCGAGACATATGGGCGTGAGAATGGCGGTAGGCGGCGAGTTCTTCGATGAAATCCGCAAAGACGGCGGATACTATGTGGATAAGACCGAACTGATTTATGAGCTGGTTCATGATGCACAGAATAAAGTCACGCTGTTCACCCGGCCGCGTCGGTTCGGCAAAACGCTCATGATGAGCACGATCGAGAGCTTTTTCGATATCCGGAGGGACAGCCGTGAGGTGTTTGCAGGGCTGAACGTCATGAAGCACGAGGCGTTCTGCGCGGAGTGGATGAACCAGTATCCCGTGATGTCCCTTTCCCTGAAGGATGTGGAGGGGCTGACCTTTGCGGATGCGTATGATATGCTCAAAGGGCGTATCTCAAATCTCTGCATCAGACACCTTTCTCTTGCCGAGAGCGACAAAATTGCTCCCGCTGATCGGGTAATTTTTCAGAAGCTGACATACAAAACAGCATCGATGGCGGAGATAAAAGCTTCCCTGGAAACCGTTATGCGTATGATGAAGGCCGTATACGGCAAGCCTGTGATTCTGCTGATTGATGAATACGACGTACCCCTGGCGAAGGCGCACGAGGCAAAGAATCCGGAATTCTACAGACAGATGCTGGATGTGATCCGGGGTCTCATGAGCACGGCTCTGAAGTCGAATGATTCGCTGAAGATCGGCGTGATTACCGGTTGCCTGCGGATTGCCAAGGAGAGCATCTTTACCGGGGTAAACAATTTTGCGTCCTATTCCGTGCTGGACCGGAAGTTCAGCCGTTATTTCGGGTTTACCCAGGAAGAGGTAGACCTGCTGCTTCATGCCGCGGATCTGGAAGAAAAGCGAAATGTATTCAGAGCGTGGTACGACGGATATGTGTTTGGCGATGAGGCGGTTTACTGCCCCTGGGATGTGGTCAACTATGTGGCGGATCTGCAGTATGATAAAACGGCAGGGCCGAAAAACTACTGGAAGAACACCAGCGGCAACGGCATCATTCGGGACTTTATAGAGCGCAGTGATCTTCAGGCAGAGGAAAAGTATGAGACGCTGATGAACGGCGGCACGGTTGTTCAGACGATATCCGATGAACTGACCTATGACAGCCTGCATGAGACAGAGGATAACCTCTGGAGTGTGCTGCTGATGACGGGATATCTGACGAAGGCTGATCCGGATGAGCAGGGGAATACCGTTGCCTTGAGGATCCCTAATGCAGAGATTGCCGGTATCTTTCAGGATACCGTTACGAAGTTTTTTTCCGACCATGTGGACGACGCGAAACAGAAATTCATGATGGAGGCCTTCTGGTCCGGCGATGAAGCGGCGGCGTCAAAAGCGCTCTCCGACTTCCTGTGGCAGACCATCAGCTACATGGACTACCATGAGGATTATTATCATGCCTTTCTCGCAGGTATTTTTGTCGGCAGAGGGTATTCTGTTGAAAGCAACAAAGAGCACGGCCTTGGCCGACCGGACATTAAGCTGGTCGACAGGAGGAACCGCCGCGTTCTGATCATCGAGGCGAAGAAGTCCGACAGCGCCGCGCAGATGGAGCGCGACTGCGAGGAAGCCCTGAAACAGATCGCGGATCAGGAATACGCAAAAGACCTGGAGGAGTATCAGGTATACTGCTACGGCATTGCGTTCTACCGGAAAAAAGCGCTTGTGAAGAAGCTTAATTCCTGAGCAGCAGCATTTGAAGGACCGAAAAGCATGACGATGGAAGTTGACCAAAGTATGGATATTATTCCCGATGATCCTGTGCCTCACAGCCCCGAAGCGCCTTCAACTTCAAATGAAACGTGGCTGAACACGGGAATCCGGATCAAAGTGGTGGAAGAGCTTCGGCACCTGGCGCAAGAGCACGGGCTAAGGAAAGTCCTGCTCTTCGGCTCGCGGGCCCGCGGTGATTTCCGAAGGGAAAGCGACATCGATCTGGCTGTTTCCGGCGGAAACGCAGAGCGGTTTCTCCTGGATGCGGAAGAGATGACTTCGACGCTGCTGAAGTATGATGTGGTGAATCTGGATTATCCTCTGCGCCCTGAACTGCTGAAATCGATTGAGCGGGAAGGGAAGGTGCTCTTTGAAAAAGTTTGACAACTACCGAAGCAATCTGAGAGTGCTGGAGACGGCACAAGAGCAGGACCTTGCCAACGAATTCATTGTCAGCGGGATCATTGACAAATTCTTTGTACAGTTCGAACTGGGCTGGAAAGTCCTGAAAGAGCTTTTGACCTATGAGGGGGTGGCGTCGGCAGGCAGCGGTTCCCCGCGCGAGATTATCAAGCAGGCCTTCCGGTTTTATCCCTGTATTGAGGAAGACGTATGGCTCTCGATGCTTGCTCAGAGAAACAATCTTAGCCACATCTATGATGCTCAGGCGGCAAGAAGGCTGATGGAAACCATCATCCGGGATTATATCCCGGCGTTTCAGAAGCTGGAGGACAGCATTCTCCGCCGCTATCATAAACTGTTGGAGACATTGTAAAGCAGAGAATCAGATATGAAAATGTTCTATATATGTAACCGGATGCTGAATGAAGCGACTGTTTAAAGCTGTGTATCTGGAGAAAACCAGGAGGTGGACGCTTTGCAAAAGCTGAAACAAAAACTGAAGAGCCAGACCGGGGCGTCCATCACCTTCGCCCTGCTGCTGTTTCTGGTCTGTGCGGTAGTGGGCTCAGCCGTCCTGGTCGCCGGCACCGCGGCGGCAGGCCGCATGAGCAAGATCGCGGAAATGGACCAGCGGTACTACGCCGTCAACTCCGCGGCGAGACTCCTGGTGGAGACCATCCAGGAGAAACCACTGGAGATTGTCAAAACGGAAACGGCAGAAACAGGAGGACCAGTATATACAGTTGACGGTGTGTCTTTTTCAAATTCTGATCCCACTATATCTTCGATCGCCCAGGATGCAGCGTATTGGCTTGGGTATCTTCGCACAGAAAAGATCAGTGAGAGCAAGCAACTTAATCTGTTGCTAAGTTCTGATAACACCGATCTTAATAGCAGTATTGAAGTTTCTATTGTTGAAACAATAAATCCGGATGGGAGCCTGTTATTTGAAATTCGAAATAAAACAAATAGCACAGACACTGGGCAATATGGCCTTTGCATGTCCTTCGGATTGGATAAAGTAGAAAATGATGAACTCAATATGCAGAAAAACGAACATGTTCTTACTACCACTTTACAATGGAAGCTAAGTGATATTGGGACAATAGTGAACAGAGCGATCGCACCTGCAAGCTCACCGGCTTCAGGAGGATGATTAACTATGGGAGCAAAAAAAACAGATAAACCCCAGAGAAAAATAAAAAACCAGTCCGGGGAGACGATTGCAGAAACTTTGGTGGCATTGCTGATTTCTTCGATCGCCTTGATGATGCTTGCGAGCATGATCAATTCTACGGTTAATCTGGTTACGAAGAGTGAAGCAAAAATGGGGGACTATTATGCCAAAAATGCCGAGCTTGAAAACAGTGCCATATCACAGAATACATTTATAATTACAATCGAACCGCAAAATGAAAGTGAAAGCAAATTGAATATGTCCGTGAAAGGCGTCCACTATCAGACGAATGATCTTTTCAGTAAGACGGTGGTTGCTTACTCCTATGTGAGTCAAGAGGGGAGTTCGACAGGCGGCGGAGGAGACAACACGGATCCGGCGGAGAGCGGAGGCTGATAACGTGGAAAGAATGGTGAAGAAACTCAGAGACACAAAGGCGTTCACACTGGCGGAGACTCTGATTACAGTGCTGATTCTTCTGATGGTTTCCGCGGTTGTTGCGGGAGGAGTGCCTTCGGCGGCCAATGCATATAGAAAAGCAGTCGATGCGGCAAATGCGTATTCGCTGCTTTCCACCACAGTAAACGCTTTGCGGGATGAATTATCGACTGCTAGGGATGTTTGTGTTAGTGACAATACGATCACCTATTACAGTTCTGATACTGGCAGTCAGTCAACCATCAGTGTTTCCAATGGTGTCATCATGCTTCAGCAATACAGTGACTGGTCAGATGAGTACATGGACAATGGTTATACTGCGTCTAAACCAGCTGCACGGCCATTGGTAACAGATGCAGCGAAAATAAAAGGGAAACTCAAAGTAAGCTACAAAACGGCAGATTTCAATTCTGATTCGGAAATAATCACCTTTACCGGACTTGCGGTTAATAATACCGATACCACACCGGAAAGAACGATTGTAGAAATGCCAGAGAGCGGATTGCAAATAAGGGTAATCACAGGCGGCAATACAGAGACCAATACCACAGGGGGTGGCAGCGCGGGTGGAGATACCACAGGAGGTAACACACCATGAATAAAAGTAGAAAAGACAGGGGATTTACTCTTGCAGAGGTCCTAATTGTTGTGGCCTTGGTCGGGGTGCTGTCCGGTGTTGCTTTTATTGCGGTTTGGAACCATCTGCGGTCTCTGGCACAGTTGGAGCGAGATACAATTGCAAAGGAAATCTATGTCGCCGCGCAGAACCATCTGACAGCTGCGAAGAGTCAGGGGTACTTAAATCTGAAAACTGGTGAATACGGCATCCCCGGAACTAGTGAGGACGATAAGGATCCGCAGAGCGGTAAGATCGTATCCTATTATCTGACTGCACCGAGCGGTGTGAACACGTATAAAACAATATACGACATGATGTTGCCGTTTGGGGCTGTAGACGAAACGGTTCTTGCCGGGGGTACGTATATTATCCGTTATCAGCCCACTACGGCCAGCATTCTCGATGTGTTCTATAGCACAAAAAGCGGACGCTTTGCGTTAACAAATGGATTCAGCGATGGTGATTACGAGAAGCTGATGTCCGATTATTACGGAGAAGGGAAGAAGAATACCAGAAGGTCTTATGAAGACAGTGATGCGGTTATCGGCTGGTACGGCGGAGAAAATGCTGTCGCTGTCGGTGAGCGCCTGAATGTTCCGTCAATCGAAATCATCAATGCAGAACGGCTTCAGGTAAAAGTAACAGACAATAACAGTAACTTGGACTATGCTTCTTTGAAACTCATTGTGGAGGGAGTAGAAAGTACGGCAAAGAAAGCCTTCCTGCTTTCTGATGTTAACGGAAGAGTTGTAAACAAGACAGGCTCTACCTATACGATTACCCTGGATGAGATAACAAATAGTACAACGGGTTTCCATTTCTGTGATTTGGATGCGGATACCACAGAGAAGTTTGTTCCGGGGGAAAACATTAAAGTATATGCGGTCTCCTACAGTAATTCGGCTCTGACCAATATCGCGAAAAGTACGGAGAGCATTACAAACAGTCTGTTCGGATATGACCCAAAAGCCGAGCCGGAGACAGCACAGATCTCGAATATACGACATCTTGAAAACCTGGATTATCGGGTCTCTCATGTGTCTGTCAAAGATGGGACAACAAAGAAAGCGGAACAGACGACAGATCTGATCTGGAAGAAAAAGGATTCAACAGAGAGTGGTTTGAACCCTGATGGATTCGTGGACATCATAGGAGCAGACCTGGAAACCGGCGATGAAGTGAAGATTTACCCCGCTGAAGGAATATCTGTTCAGAAGGAATGCTTCTTTCCTGTTTCTCCCGGAGATACAGATCTCACGAACCCGTTCGCACTTGACTATAATGGGAATAACCACAGCATTTCAAATGCAATAGTGAATCACTCCGGTAATGCAGGCATTTTTGGTACCTTGAATGGCGGCAGAGTCTCGAACCTGCTGGTACGGGATCCCGATATCACCTCTTCGGACGGCGCGGCCGGCGGCCTGATCGGCAGCATGAATGGGAATACCCAGGTTGAGTACTGCGCGGCAAACGGAACGGTCAGCGGGGGTACATCGACCGGAGGCCTGATCGGCTCGGCAAGCGGCGGAACCGTCACGGCCTGTTATTCCGCCGGGCATACAAAGGATGGCTCCTATCAGGATTGGGTTGATGTGGATGGTCATACTTATGACGTAACCGGTACGACAGCCGGCGGCCTGATCGGCAGTGTGAGCGGGACTGCAGTGATCAGCAACAGCTACTCCACCTGCTCGGTCTCCGGACCAGGCACTTCAACGGCGGCTACGCTTGGCGGATTCGTCGGAAATGCGGAAGGCGGAAGCATTGAAAACTGCTATGCGGTCGGTCTGGTGGCAGCCAAGCCCGTTAAGGAAAATGAAGATGACAGTGTGAAGCGCAGCGCAGGCGCTTTTGCCGGGACAGTGACAGAAACGGCCGGATTTTCGGGGTGCCAGTACTACGGCATCATCAACGAAGTAAAAAGGACAGAAGAGAAAGGCGGAACTCCCACAACGGTGTTTGATCACTATCTCGGGGCTGTGGGGGATGCCGTGAAGGAAGGCATTACCGAATTCGACCTCAGTGCCCAAAGCTATGAAATATTTGTCGGCGTTCCGGGCTCCTGGACCATGGCGGAACCGAACGATAAGGCATTGGAAACATACTATCAGGGAAAGTACAACCTGAAAGGCATTTCAAGGCTGGCCGTTCCTGCGGAAACATCGACGGGCGGAACAACAGATGCGACGGAGCCGATCGTCTACACCCACTACGGCGACTGGCCGGCGCCGGAGATCTTTGTGATTAACAGTAGCAGTAACGGCTAACAATCAGAAGAAACAAACAGAGGAGAACAATAATCATGGCAAACAACAGACTTGCCAGAACCAACGACGACATTCAGAGAGTGCTTTCCGAGCTGCTTCGGAATGTGAAGGACCCGCGGGTCCAGCAGGGGATGATCAGCGTCACCCGTGTCGAGACCACCGGTGACCTGCGCTACGCAAAGGTCTGGCTCTCGGTCTACGGACTGAAGGACGAGAAGGAGTTCCGGCGCGGGCTGAAGTCCGCTTCCGGCTGGCTCCGGAAAGAGCTGGCCAGCTCCATGAGCCTGCGCTATACCCCGGAACTGGTCTTCGAGCTGGATCACAGCATCGAATACGGCGCCCACATCAACGAACTGATCAGCAGCCTGGACATCCGGCAGGATGAGGAAGACGAAGCCGAAGGCGCGGGCGCGGAGGAAGAGCCATGACGGTTGCGGAATGCGCGAAGCTGCTCGGCAGCAGGGACGGAATCCTGCTCCTGACGCATAAGAATCCGGACGGCGACACTGTAATGAGTGCCGCCGCCCTTTGCCGTGCGCTGAGAAGAAAGAACAAGAAAGCCTACCTGTATCATAACCCGCAGATTACTAAAAAGATGCTGCCCTTTGTGGACAAGCTTTTCGCGCCGGAGAGCTTCGTGCCGAAGTATATCGTCTCCGTGGACATCGCGACGGAGAATCTTTTCCCGCAAGGCTTTGACGGCAAGGTGGATCTTGCCATCGATCATCACCCGTCCAATTCCCACTTTGCGGCGGCGGAACTCATCGAAGCCGAGCGTTCCGCCTGCGGCGAGATCGTCCAGAAGCTGATCGTCTCCCTGGCCGGGAAGCTTACCAAGACCGAGGCCACGCTGCTCTACATCGCGCTGACCACGGACACCGGCGCCTTTCAGTATGCCAACACGGACGAGCAGACCTTCCGCTCCGCGGCCGAGCTGGTTCACGCCGGCGCCGACGCGCACGCGGTGATGCTGCACTTCTTCCGCAAGACCTCCCTGGCCCGCCTGAAGCTGGAGGGGATGATCTATTCCGGGCTGCACGTCTACCACGATGGAAAGCTCGTCATCGCCACGGTTACGCTGGAGATGATGCGCACCGCCGCGGCCACGGAGGATGACTGCGACGATCTGGCCGGACTTTCCGGTAGGGCGGAGGATGCCCTCATGAACGTGACCATCCGGGAACTCTCAGACGGCAGCAGCAAGATCTCCGTCCGCTCCGCCCCCGGCGTCAGCAGCCTGGCCGTCTGCTCCGCCTTCGGCGGCGGCGGCCACGAGCTTGCTTCCGGCTGCACCATCCAGGCGTCGCCGGAAAAGGCCGAGAAGCTTCTGCTCGATGTGATCGACGAACTCTGCGGGGCGCAGATGTGAACGGGATTCTTCTGGTTGACAAGCCCTCCGGCTGGACCAGCAACGACGTGGTTCAGAAGCTGCGCGGCATCCTGCATGAGCGGAGAATCGGGCACGCGGGGACGCTGGACCCGATGGCGACAGGGCTCCTCACGGTGTTTGTCGGGCGCGCCACGAGAGCGGTGGAGTTTGCCGAAGCGGACGCAAAGCGCTACCGCGCCGCGCTGCGCCTCGGCCTTACGACGGACACACAGGATATCACGGGTACGGTCCTGCACCAGACGGAAGCCGATGTAACCCGGGAAGCGCTGGAGCAGGCGCTGCAGGGCTTTCGCGGAGAGATCCGCCAGGTTCCGCCCATGTACTCGGCGGTGAAGGTGAACGGCGAGCGGCTCTATAAGCTGGCGCGCCGCGGCGAGACGGTGGAACGCGCCGCGCGGACCGTCACGATCCACGGCCTCGACCTCCTGGGACGGGAAGGGGAGGACTGGATCCTGGACATCCGCTGCTCGAAGGGAACCTATATCCGCACCCTCTGCCAGGACATCGGCTACGCGCTGGGCTGCGGCGGCTGCATGGCGGCGCTGCGGCGCCTGGAGGCGGGGGCCTTCACGATCGAAGAGGCGCATGCCCTCGATGAGATCGCGCAGGCAGCCTCCGAGGGCAGGGCGGAGACCCTGCTTCTCCCCGTCGACACGCTCTTTCGCGGCGTCCCGGCGGAGACCGTCGGCGCCGCCGCCGAAAAAAAGATCCGAAACGGAAACACGTTTCGGACATCCTTGCCGGACGGAACGCGTCGTCTCTATTCCGAGACGGGAGAGTTCCTTGCCCTGGCGCGTGCGGAAAACGGCGTCTGCCGCACGATCAAATCCTTTTTTGAGGTTGAAACAACATGAGTGAAATACGCAGAGCGGTCGCGCTCGGCTTTTTTGACGGAGTACACCGCGGACATGCGGCCCTGCTGGAGCGCGTAAAGGAACGCGCGGCGGAACTGGACGCAGCTCCTGCGGTGCTTACCTTTGATGTACACCCGGATACGCTTGTATTCGGAAAGGAAGTCCCCCTGATCAACAGCGCCCCGGAGCGGGAAGAGATCATCCGCCGCGTCTACGGCATCGACACGACGATCTTCCTGCACTTCAACCGGAGCATGATGGAAATGCCGTGGCAGGACTTCATCGAGTCCGCCGTCCGGGAACTCGGAATCGCCGCCGTCGTGGTGGGACATGATTTTTCCTTCGGCCATCGCGGACAGGGAACCCCGGAACGCCTGCAGGCCTGGTGCGCGGAGCGGGGCATCCGCTGTGACGTGATTCCGGCGGTGAGAATCGACGGGCGGATCGTGAGTTCCACGGAGATCCGGACGCTGATTGCGGACGGAAAGATCGAGGAAGCCAATCAGCTTCTCGGCCACCCGCACACCCTCTCGGATGTGATTCACTCGGGGTTTCACCTGGGGACCAAGCTGGGCAGCCCGACCATCAACATGGCCTTCCCGGCGGGGGTCGTGATCCCGAAGCACGGCGTCTACGCGGCCAGAGTCTGGCTGGACGACGGATCCGGCTACGCCGCGGTCACCAACATCGGTGTGCGCCCGACCGTGAGCGAAGGGGAGCGCGTGAGCGTGGAGAGCCACCTGCTGGACTTCAGCGGGAACCTCTACGGCAGGCACGCCAGAGTGGAATTCATGCATTTCCAGCGTCCGGAGCGGCGCTTCGACACGGTGGAGGAGCTGGCGGAGCAGATCCGACGCGACACCGAAGAGACACGGACCTGGTTCCGGGAGCTGCGGGAAGAAGAACAGCCCTGACAGCGTGAATCCGCACGGAACGCAAAAAAACAAGCCGGTCTTCTGACCGGCTTGAAGAATATCATATGAAAGAAAGACCGTGTTTCAGGAGAGGAACATGGCGTCGCCGAAACTGAAGAAACGGTAGCGGTTCTGGACGGCGACCTCATAGGCGTGCAGAACATGCTCCCGTCCGGCCAGGGCCGAGACGAGCATGATGAGCGTGCTCTCCGGAAGATGGAAGTTCGTGATCAGCGCGTCGATGCAGCGGAAGCGGTATCCCGGATAGATGAAGATATCCGTCCAGCCGGAAGCGGCATGGAGCATCCCGTCCTCGTCGGCGAAGCTCTCCAGCGTGCGGCAGGAGGTGGTACCCACGGCGATGACGCGGCCTCCGTTCCGCTTGCAGCGGTTTACGGTTGCGGCGGTATCCTCCGGGATGATGCAGAATTCCGAATGCATCTCGTGATCCTCGATCTCATCCTCCTTGACGGGACGGAAGGTGCCGAGGCCGACATGCAGCGTGACCGGGCAGATGGGGATGCCCATCCCGCGGATCTGCTCCATCAGCTCGGGCGTGAAGTGCAGCCCGGCCGTCGGGGCGGCGGCGCTGCCGAGTTCCCGGGAATAGACGGTCTGATACCGCTCGCGGTCGGAGAGCTCTTCCTTGATATACGGAGGCAGGGGCATCTTGCCGAGCCGGTCGAGGACCTCGAGGAAGATCCCCTCGTAGTGAAAGCGCACCCGGCGGTTCCCGCCGGGAAGAACCTCTTCCACCGTGGCGGTCAGCTCGCCGTCGCCGAAGAGTATTTCTGCCCCTTCGCGAAGCCGCTTTCCGGGACGGCACAGGCATTCCCAGCAGTCGTCCCCGAGCTCGCGCAGCAGCACCAGCTCGGCCGCGCCGCCGCTTGGCCGGTGGCCGATCAGGCGGGCGGGCAGAACGCGGGAGTCGTTCACCACCAGGCAGTCGCCTTCCCTGAGCAGGGAGGGCAGGTTATAGAAGTGCCGGTGCGTCAGCTCGCCGGTCACCTTATCCATGCACAGCAGGCGGGAGTGATCCCGCTCGGGGATCGGCGTCTGAGCGATCAGCTCCGGCGGAAGATCAAAATAGAAATCAGATTTTTTCACAGCATTATTCCTCGGCAGTCAGAAAAAAATATCCACCCGAAGAGGGTGGATATTCAGCTAAATGGTCGGAGTGCGGAGATTTGAACTCCGGGCCTCTTGGTCCCGAACCAAGCGCGCTACCAGCTGCGCTACACCCCGTCAAGCTCTGTTATTATACTCCTTTTTACCTATTTGTCAAGCACTATTTCATCCTTTTTACCGCTCAAAGTTGGAACGCGAAAATATAATTTACAAAATAATTTATATAAAACAATTAACAAAGTGTTCATGAAAGGCGGGAGAGAGCTGAGTATACTGTAAACTAATCAAACTACCCTTGTATGGAGGAGGATCTGTATGACAGTTATTCCGGTATATGAAAAGCTGATTGCGCCGGATTCGGATGTTTATTTTCGCAGGGATCAGTTCCGCTATCTCGCCGGGAATGTGGGAATCGATGAAAAGGTGATTCTGCTGGTTTCCCGGGAGGATCAGAGCAAGGCGGAGCGGACGGAGGACAGCTTCTATCCGATCGGCCTGCTGGGGACCGTCTCGGAGATCAGCAATGATGGCTACGCGGTGGTGCACGCCTCGGCGAGGGTGAACATCGAGAGCGTCGTGATCAACCGGGACCGCTCGATCTCCCTGATGACGAGCCGCCGGACGGAGATCCAGGACCTGGACGAGAATGTGGCGGAAGAAAAGCTCCGCCAGGCGAAGGATGCCGTGAAGGAATTCTCCCAGGGCTATCAGTGGGGCGCCGCGGCGGCGGCCTATGTGGAACACATGGATTCGCTGGGCACGCTGGCGGGGATGCTCTCCATCTGGATGAAGGCGACCAACGAGGAATACTATGAGATTCTGGCGGAAGACAGCGCCCTGCGGCGCGCGGAACTGATGGAGAAGCTGATCTATGAATTCCTCGAGGTGACGAAGGTCACCAACGACGCCAACTCCGCTCATCAGAAGGAATATCAGGACATCTATAAGGAGTCCGCCATCAAGAAGCAGCTGGAGTATCTGCAGCGGGAGCTGGATGAGATGCATCCGGAACAGGTTTCCGACATCCGGAAGTTCGAGATGAAGATCGAGGAATCCGGCATGAACGAGACGGCCCGGGCGGAGGCAACCAAGGTGCTCAACCGTCTGAAGCAGGAGGGGAACAAGTCCCCGGAGTACGGCATGCTCTATGACTATCTGGACTTTGTCACCTCGCTGAACTGGAAGAAGACGGAGCCCGAGATCATTGATCTGGACGAGGCGCGGGAAGTCCTGGAAGAGGATCACTACGGTCTGAAGAAGGTTAAGCGCCGTGTCATCGAGCAGATCGCGGTGATGAACCTCAAGCGGGAACAGTCGGGTTCCATCCTGCTGTTCGTGGGCGCGCCGGGCACCGGCAAGACCAGCATCGGACGCAGCATCGCGAAAGCGCTGAAGCGGGAATATGTCCGCGTGAGCCTGGGCGGCGTCCGGGATGAGGCGGATATCCGCGGCCACCGGCGGACCTACATCGGCGCGATGCCGGGCAGAATCATGGATGGGATCCAGAAGAGCGGCGCGTCGAACCCGGTCGTGGTGCTGGATGAAGTGGACAAGCTCTCCGCTTCCTACAACGGCGATCCGGCCAGCGCCCTGCTGGAGGTTCTGGATCCGGAGCAGAACGACACCTTTACGGATCACTACATGAACGTGCCCTACGACCTGTCGGATGTGCTGTTCATCTGCACGGCGAACACGACGGACACGATTCCCGAGCCGCTGCTGAACCGGATGGAGGTCATTCAGTTTGACGGATATACGCCCATCGAGAAGCTCTCCATCGCGCGGGAGCACCTGCTGCCCTCGGCGATGAAGGCCATGGGCATCGGGCCGGGACAGATCGAGATCTCCGACGAGGTGATCAACACCCTGATCTCCGACTACACCCGCGAGGCCGGCGTGCGCGGACTGCGCAAGCGGATCGATACCCTCTGCCGCAGCGCGGCGGTGGCGCTGGCCGGGAAGGAGCAGACGGTCTTCTCCGTGACGCCGGAGCAGCTCCGTGACGACCTGGACATGCGTCCGGTCCGGCACAATCATGTCCCGGAGAAGCAGAAACCGGGCGTAGTGACGGGCCTCGCCTGGACCAGCGTCGGCGGAGAGATCCTGTATATCGAATCCCTGTTCACCAAAGGAAGCGGACATATTCAGACCACGGGCAAGCTGGGCGATGTCATGAAGGAATCCGCCCAGATCGCCGTGAGCCTGGTCAAGAGCCTCTTCCCGGAGAAGGCGAAGCTCTTCAAGGAGAACGACCTGCATATCCACGTGCCGGAGGGAGCGGTTCCCAAGGACGGCCCGTCCGCGGGCGTCACCATGACGACGGCCATCGCCTCGCTGGTGAGCAGCGTCGCGTTCCCGGCCGACTGGGCCATGACGGGCGAAGTATCGCTGCGCGGCGCCGTGACGGCCATCGGGGGACTCCCGGAAAAGCTGCTGGCGGCACACCGGGCCGGCGTGAAGAAAGTCTTCATCCCGGCGGAGAATGTGGAAGACCTGCGGGATGTCCCGGATGAGGTTAAGAACGCGATTGAGATCGTTCCGGTCTCCGACGTGACGGAACTGCTGACCCTGGCGGGGATCCTGCCGAAGCACAGGACAAAAAAAGCGGAGACGGAGCAGCCGGAACTGGTGGCAGTCTGAAAAACTGAAATAAGTGTGAACTTTTTATTGATTTTTTATGAAGGATTGGTATAATAATACCAATCTGATCATAATGGTCAAAGGAAAGGATGTGCAGATGATGAATCAGGAAAGAGAAAAGCTCGGCAGCCGTCTTGGCTTTCTGCTGCTCAGCGCCGGCTGTGCGATCGGCTGCGGAAACGTCTGGAAGTTCCCGTGGATGACCGGTCAGTACGGCGGCGGCGGTTTCGTGCTGGTCT
>Ga0256404_1001445_pt1 | contig 57339 bp, 42 predicted proteins | sample RumenRJG_01DNA_FD_185990 | JGI IMG/M metagenome (GOLD analysis project Ga0256404, IMG submission 185990) | Bovine rumen microbial communities from Lethbridge, Alberta, Canada - RJG_01 | ecosystem: Host-associated > Mammals > Digestive system > Stomach > Rumen | place: Canada: Alberta | collected... | reverse complement strand
GCTCTGTCGTAAAACAAATTTGAATAATTATCATAATTTCACCCACTAATTTCTATAATTATGATAATTTGTGGATAAAATTATTTTAATTATGGTAATTTGTTTCTTAATGACCCATTTGGGTTTAACTATTGAAGAAAAGGAGCAAACTTCTCGTTCAGTTCAGGGCTTTCAGCCAATGTGCCATTCACGAGGCACACCGAATCCACCTGTGCACGAATGCACAACTTCATGTCGGGCAGACGGAAAATGTCCTGCATGAAGATGTAGCGTACGCCCTCCTTCTTGATCCAGAGTTTCGTCACATACTCATCACGGCTCTTCAGTGGCACCTTAAACTGCATGGTGAGCCGAGCCACCACGGCATCCGTCCCCTTCTCGTGCAATTCCGCAAAACTGATGTTGTGTGCCAACAGAAACTCATGTCGGCAATGCTCCAGATAGTGCTGATAATTCGCATTATTCACAATGCCCTGCAGGTCGCACTCATAGTCGCGCACCTTATCTTTCAGTTCAAAAATATAATTTGCCATAATAATTGTTTTTTACAAAGGGAAAGCTTGTATGGAGGGGAATTCCAATGGCTATTTCACTGGGCAATAGAAGAATTTACTTACGCTTCTTTTTCCCGAAAAGATCGGAATGAGTGCCTGTATTAATCATGACAAGAATGAGTTCATGATCATGTTGTTCCCAAATAAGCAACCAGTCAGGTTGGATATGACATTCCCATTGTCCTTTACGATTCCCCGTCAAGACATGTGCATGATATTTTTCTTCTAGTGTTTCACCATCAAGCAATTTGCCGATGACTGACCATAGTTCATCCATCGGCAGACCACGACGCTTGCAGAGTTTCAAATTTTTGTTTGAACTCACCAGTGATGTGCAGTTCGTATTTCGTTTTCATCCCTCGATTTCTTTGATCAAATCATCCAAACTATCATACTTATACACACGTCCCTTATCAAGATCACGTAAGGAGCGCTCATAAGAAGAAAGTTGACGAGAGCGAGGAATTGTGATTTTTGTCACGCCACGCATCATACTGATTGCCTTTTTGAGACTTTTCAACATAGATATATCTTCTACATTTACTATCAGTTGCCCCTCGGTGGGCGCAGTTGCCACGAATGCCATATTTTACTTTTTTGATATTACAAATGCAAAGGTACATAAAAAAGGCAATGCCACCAAACATCCATCCTCAAAAAATTCTCTATCTCATAAAAAATGCCATAATCTTATAAAGCACTTACTCGTATTCATAAGATGTAAATAAGTGAAATAGCATGACCATGTTTTTCAGGGAATATTTGATTCAACAATTTTTTTGCAAGATTTGTTGTTTTGTTTGTAAAAGTTTTGTACTTTTGCAACCGAAGAAATAATTTAACCAAAGTCAAACCTTCAAACCAATTGCCAATGAAATAAACAGAAAAACGCAAACCGACCTGTCAGATGAGGCTAGCCTCACGAGGTCACAGAGTATTAATAAACAAATTTATTAACTTACAGAATAGCGTTTCTGTTCGTACTTATAACATAGATTTGAGCTTTTGCTCTTGTTCTTAGAAGCTGAATACCGCCAAAAACATTCATCGCAAAGAACAAGTTGTCGAAAGTTCACGCTCAATGGGCGTGGACTATTCGTGCTTGTTTGCGATAGGTCACTTGGCGGTAACCGAGCTTCTGATAAGCATCGAACGGTTCCGCCTTTTTTATATCCAATTATATCATGAAAAGTAAGTTTCTCTTATCTTTTTCTTTATTAAGCATAATCCTTTTACTTATGGGATGTACAGAAAGCAATGTGAAAAGCACAGCAACAGAATATCTAAAAAAGCAGATGAAAGACCCATCTTCTTTCAAGGTGGAGAAAATAGAAGTCTTGCTTGATACAGTGCCTCTTTTCTTGAACAAAAATCTTATGTCACTGTCTGAAAAATTCTCTGAAGCTGTTGATGAGAATAATCGATACAAAGATCGTGACAACTATTTATGGCGTAAAGAAAAGGAGAAAGCATCCCAAAATCTGTATGAATCAATGGTTGCATTTAACCTTGAATATAAACTTCAGAAAGATAAAGAACAGCCTTATCAGTATATGGTGATGATTAGTTGTTCCGCCAATAATTCTTATGGTAGTATAGTCTCTTCCAAATATATTATCATAGTAGATAAAGAAGATACGGACAAAGTCCTTGGAGAGTATAGGATTGATTCTGACTTCGTAAAAAAAATAGTCGCATCATACTTCATAACTGGAGAGAAGGAACTCAAGGAAAACGAATTTGGCAAGATAGAAACAGATGGTATGACAACGATTGAAAAGTTCATTTTTGATGAATAGAAGGATGCGTTAAAATACTTAATGACATTAGAGGGGCTGACTCATTATGGTGGTCTTCATTATGAAAAGTTGCATGGTGATAAGGAGGGACTTTCCTCTGTCAGAATAAATGACCAGTACCGCATTGAATTCAGAGAAATTCTGCAAGGTGATGAAACCTTTGCAGAAGTTTGTAGCATAGTGGATTTGTCAAACCATTACAAGTAACGGAACATAGGAATGGATAATAAAATGATTGCAAACAATTTGGAGCCTGCCTATCTTACACATCCAGGCGAAGTGATTAAGGATGAAATAGAGTATCGCGGCATTTCTCAGCGTAAATTGGCTGAGGAGATAGGGGTAGCGTATTCGCAGTTGAACGAGGTGCTGAACGGCAAACGTCCGCTGAACACGGAATTGGCATTGCTGCTTGAGGCAGCTCTTGATCTTCCCGCCTCTCCCTTGCTAGCCATGCAGACTCGCTACAACCTATTGGCAGCCAAACGCAACCAGTCTTTTCTTTCTCGGCTACGCAGTATTCGCAAGATTGCTGCTGTCTTCTGAGCAAGATTGCTTGGTTCGTTTCTATGTTTTGTATGCCATTTCCACATATAAATATAAGGCAGAGCATAACGAAGCCACGTTTTAGACGTGAGTTCGACTTAAAAAAGGGGGCAGGTAAACGGTAAAAAAGGGTGTTTCAGAACCTCCAGAGGGGTGAGAGTCTTACCTATGACATAGGTAAGAGTCTCACCTGTGGTATAGGTGAGACTCTCATCCCTTTTGGGGTTCTGAGTGGGACATCACGACCCGTCATCTGATGGTGTCTCCTTGCTTCGCTTTAGAAGGGTAAGGAGATTTCAATGGTGGTTGACGGTGCTATGGTGTAAGTATCTTGAATGTGCTGCCGTTGAGAGGATGGAAAACAATGGATGGGGAGCGTTTTCTCTATAAATAATGTAAGTTGATGAGGTTTTGTGGTGAGGGTTCGGGAAAAAAGTCGTACCTTTGTACCCAAATTTTCAGACACATAACTTTATGATTTACTTTTTCAGAACACCAGCGCAGAGTGTGATTGCCACGCAGGCAAACCACGAACTGTCTGCTGATGAGACACAAGAACTTTGCTGGCTGTATGGCGAAGCTCAACCCGAAAGCGAAGACAATTTGAAAGGTTTTTTTGTAGGTCCACGCCGTGAGATGATTACGCCTTGGAGCACCAACGCTGTGGAAATCACACAGAACATGGCTATCCAAGGTGTGCAGCGCATTGAGGAATATTTCCCTGTAGATAGCGAAGATGCTGAGTATGACCCCATGCTGCAACGCATGTACAAGGGCTTGAATCAGGACATCTTCACGGTGAACATCAAGCCTGCACCCATTCTGCACATTGAGAACTTGGAGGAATATAACGAACAGGAAGGTCTTGCACTTTCTCCTGAAGAGATTGAGTACCTGCACAAGGTGGAGGGTCAGTTGGGCAGAAAGTTGACGGACTCGGAGGTGTTCGGTTTTGCGCAAATCAACTCGGAACACTGCCGCCACAAGATTTTCGGCGGCACGTTCATCATCGACGGCAAGGAAAAGGAGAGTTCGCTCTTCCAGATGATCAAGAAGACCACGCAGGAGAATCCCAACAAGATTCTTTCGGCATATAAGGACAACGTGGCGTTCAGTCAAGGTCCTGTGGTGGAGCAGTTTGCACCTAAAGACCACTCCACGAGCGACTATTTCGAGGTGAAGGACATTGAGTCGGTCATTTCGCTGAAGGCCGAAACGCACAACTTCCCCACCACGGTGGAGCCGTTCAACGGTGCCGCTACGGGTACGGGCGGTGAAATCCGCGACCGTATGGGTGGCGGTGTAGGCTCATGGCCTATCGCAGGAACGGCGGTGTATATGACCAGTTACCCACGCAATGGTGTGGCACCCAGTCAACCGCACAGTTATGCGAAGTGGACCAAGTCGGACAAAGAGGGTGACATCCGTCCTTGGGAAGAGATTCTGCCTGTACGCAAGTGGCTCTATCAGACTCCTGAGCAGATTCTCATCAAGGCATCGAACGGTGCGAGTGACTTCGGCAACAAGTTCGGTCAGCCACTCATCTGTGGTTCGGTGCTCACTTTTGAGCATGCCGAGCAGCAGGGCGACACGAGGGAGGAATATGGTTACGACAAGGTCATCATGCTGGCAGGTGGTGTGGGTTACGGCACCAAACGCGACTGCCTGAAGGGCACCCCTGAGAAAGGCAACAAGATTGTTGTGGTGGGTGGCGACAACTACCGCATCGGTCTGGGTGGTGGCAGTGTGTCATCGGTGGATACGGGTCGCTACTCGTCGGGCATCGAGTTGAATGCCGTGCAGCGTGCCAACCCCGAGATGCAGAAACGTGCCAACAACCTGGTGCGTGCGCTCTGCGAAGAGGAGGTGAACCCTGTGGTGAGCATTCACGACCACGGTTCGGCAGGTCATGTGAACTGTCTGTCCGAGTTGGTGGAAGAGTGTGGCGGCCTCATCGACATGACCAAGTTGCCCATTGGCGACCAGACTCTCTCATCGAAGGAAATCATTGCCAACGAGAGTCAGGAGCGCATGGGTCTGCTGATTGACGAGAAGCACATTGAGCACGTGCGTCAGATTGCAGAGCGTGAGCGTGCTCCGCTGTATGTGGTGGGCGAAACGACGGGCGATGCGCATTTTGCTTTCGAGCAGGGTGACGGTGTGCGTCCTTTCGACTTGGATGTGGCACAGATGTTCGGCCACTCTCCCAAGACGTACATGCACGATGAGACGGTGGTGAGGAAGTATGAGGATGCATCCTATTCATATAACGAGATAGAGACTTATCTGGAGAACGTGCTGCAGTTGGAGGCTGTGGCTTGCAAGGACTGGCTGACCAACAAGGTCGATCGTTCCGTGACAGGTAAGATTGCCCGCCAGCAGTGTCAGGGCGAGATTCAGTTGCCGCTGAGCGACTGCGGTGTGGTGGCTTTGGATTATCGTGGCGAGAAGGGCATAGCCACCGCCATCGGTCATGCGCCACAGGCAGGACTGGCTGACCCGAAAGCAGGTTCGGTGCTCTCAGTGGCAGAATCGTTGACCAACCTTGTTTGGGCACCTTTGGCTGAAGGTCTTGACTCTGTGAGTCTCTCTGCCAACTGGATGTGGCCCTGCCGTTCGCAGAAGGGTGAGGATGCACGTCTCTATGAAGGTGTGCAGGCATTGAGCGACTTCTGCTGTGCCTTGCAGGTGAATGTGCCGACAGGCAAGGACTCACTCTCCATGACGCAGAAGTATCCCGACGGCAGCAAGATTATCTCTCCGGGAACGGTGATTGTGTCGTCAGGCGGCGAGGTGAGCGACGTGAAGAAGGTCGTCAGCCCCGTGCTGGTCAACGACAAGAACACGGCACTCTATCACATCGACTTCTCCTTCGACACCTTGAAACTCGGTGGTTCAGCCTTTGCTCAAAGTCTTGGCAAAGTGGGCAGCGACGTGCCTACAGTGAAAAATCCCGAATATTTCCGCGATGCCTTCTTGGCAGTGCAGGAACTGGTGAAGGAAGGGCTCATCTTGGCAGGTCACGACATCAGTGCAGGTGGTCTCATCACCACCCTTTTGGAGATGACCTTCGCCAATCAGAAAGGTGGTATCAAAGCCGACCTCAACAACATCATGGAGAAAGACCCCGTGAAGTTGCTCTTTGCCGAGAACCCCGGTGTGGTCATTCAAGTGAAGAATGCCGACAAGCGTGAGGTGGAAAACCTGCTCAGCAAGGCAGGAGTGGGCTTTGTGGAAATCGGTCAACCCATCGACGAACGTCAGATTGTGGTGAAGAAAGGTGGTCGCAACCGCTACTTCGACATCGACAAACTGCGCGACATCTGGTACTCCACTTCCTATCGTCTGGACACCAAGCAGTCCTTCAACGGCATGGCGAAGGAGCGTTTCGAGAACTACAAGAAGCAGCCGATTGAGCACAAATTTCCCGCTTCCTTCACAGGCACGATGGCACAGTATGGCATCAGTGCCGACCGTCGTGAGCGCACAGGCATCAAGGCAGCCATCATCCGTGAGAAGGGCACGAACGGTGAGCGTGAAATGGCTTACTCGCTCTATCTGGCAGGCTTCGACGTGAAGGACGTGATGATGACCGACCTTGTGAGCGGTCGCGAGACCTTGGAAGACATCAACATGATTGTCTTCTGTGGCGGATTCTCCAACTCCGACGTGCTGGGCAGTGCGAAGGGTTGGGCAGGTGCTTTCCTCTTCAACCCCAAGGCAAAGGCAGCACTCGATGCCTTCTATGCAAGAGAAGACACGCTGTCGCTCGGCATCTGCAACGGATGCCAGTTGATGGTGGAACTGGGTCTCATCAACAATAACCACGCTGTGACCGATGCGAAAGACTATGCACAGATGCTCCACAACGTGAGCCACAAGTTCGAGAGTGAGTTCATTACCTTGCAAATACCAGAGAACAAATCAGTAATGTTCGGCTCCCTCAGCGGCAGCAAACTCGGTCTCTGGGTAGCTCACGGAGAAGGCAATTTCCGTCTTCCAAAGGCTGAAAAAGACTACCATATCGTAGCAAAATACAACTACTCTGGCTATCCAGGCAACCCGAACGGTTCCGACTACGACGTGGCTGGTATCGCATCGGCTGATGGTCGCCATCTCGCCATGATGCCTCACTTGGAACGTGCCATCTTCCCTTGGCAGCAAGCCAACTATCCTGCCGACCGCAAGGCCGACGAGGTCACTCCTTGGATAGAAGCCTTCGTGAATGCAAGGAAGTGGGTGGAAAATCATAGGCAATCATAGGAAGTCCTAAGAAGTCCTAGGCAATCTTGGGCAATCTTGGGTAAATCTAAGACTAAAAAGCAGCGCATGGGAATCTACACAGACCTCTTTCTCACATTCGCCAAGATTGGTAGTTTCACCATCGGGGGTGGCTTTGCCATGGTGCAGATGATGGAAAAGGAAGTGGTGGATAGGAAACACTGGCTGAACCATGAGGAATTTATGGACACGCTGGTGGTGGCACAAAGCACCCCTGGACTTTTTGCCATTGATATGGCATCGCATATCGGCTTGAAACTGAAGGGCGTGAAAGGGGGCATCGTGGGAGCAATCGCCACGGCTCTCCCTTCCATCGTGGCAATCTTGCTCATCGCCATGTTCTTTCAGACTTTCAAGGACAACATCTATGTGGAAAAAATATTCATGGGTGTACGCCCTTGCGTGGTGGCACTGATTCTGGCACCTTGCTTCGGCATGGCGAAAAGGGCGAAACTGAACAGGTTCAACTGGTGGATTCCTGTGGTGACGGCTGTGTTGATTTCTGCTTTTGGCGTGTCACCCATCTGGTGCATTCTGGCTGCAGGTGTGGGTGGATTTATATGGGGAAAGGTAGTTGATAGTTGACAGTTGATAATTGACAATTGACAGTTGAGAGATTCAATTCCTAATTCCTCATTCCTAATTCAGAATAACTTCTAACAAAGCAAATGATATTTTTGGAATTGTTTTACGTCTTTTCGAAGATTGGCATCTTCAATTTCGGAGGTGGCTATGCGATGCTGTCACTCATTCAGGATGAGGTGGTGAACAAGCATCATTGGATGACGATTAACGAATTCACGGATATTGTGGCTATCAGCCAATCGACCCCTGGACCTATCGGCATCAACTGTGCCACTTACACTGGATATACGGCGGTGGTGCATGCGGGATACCCTACGTGGGCTGCGGTGCTGGGGGCGGTGCTGGCTTCGCTGAGTGTGATTTGGCTGCCTTTCATTTTGATGGTGTATATCAGCAAGTACCTCATCAAACATCATGACTCAAGGACGGTGACGAGCATTTTCGGTGCATTGAGACCTGTCATTGTGGGGTTGATTGCGGCGGCTGCCATCATGCTGATGTCGAAGGAGAACTTTGGCGACCCTTCGGAGTCACCATTTGTATTTGTGGTGAGTGTCGTCATCTTCCTGCTGGCTTTTGTGGGAACGAGGCTTTATAAGGTACATCCCATCGTCATGATTCTATTGTGCGGATTGGCGGGATTGCTGATTTATTGATGGCAAGATGGCTGAAGGGGTGAGAACACATAGGTTTGAGAACGGGTTGCGGCTGATTCAGATTCCATCGCCGACGAATGTGGCGTATTGCGGCATCAGCATTGATGTTGGCACACGTGACGAGGAGGTGGGCGAAGAGGGGATGGCGCATTTCTGCGAACACATGATGTTTAAGGGAACGGAGAAGCGGAAGGCGTGGCACATCATTAACAGGATGGAGGCTGTGGGTGGCGACTTGAATGCTTACACGAACAAGGAGGAAACGGTGGTGTATGCTGCCTTCATGAGGGAGCATCTGGAACGTGCGGTGGAACTGATTTTCGACATCGTGTTTCACAGCACCTTTCCGCAGCATGAGATGGACAAGGAGTGTGAGGTGATTGTGGATGAGATAGAGAGTTACAACGACTCGCCTTCTGACCTGATTTTTGACCGTTTTGAAGACCTCATCTATGAGGGGAACAGCCTTGGGCATGACATCTTGGGAACGGCGGAGAATGTGAGGAGATTCAAAACAGAAGATGTGCTCAGGTTTGTGAGAAGGCTCTATCGCCCTGAGAAGATGGTGTTTTTTGTGTTTGGCAACGTAGAGTTTGAACAGGTGAAGAAGATGGTGGAGAAGCAGGTGAAAGGGATGGAAAGGAGAGAACTGGAGATTCAAGAGAAACTGGAGATTCAGGAAGGACTGGTAAAGCCTCATGCTGGCACTTTCACGGAAAATCGGGGCACGCATCAAGCCCATGTGATGATAGGCAGGGCGGGATATGGTTCGAAGGATGACAAGCGGATTGCGCTCTATTTCCTCAACAACATCTTGGGCGGTCCTGGCATGAATTCCCGCTTGAACATTGCATTGAGAGAACACAGGGGGCTTGTCTATACGGTGGAGAGTTCGCTGACGAATTACACGGACACTTCCACTTGGGCGATTTACTTCGGTTGTGATGAGGAAGACGTGGAGAGGTGCCTGAGGGTTGTGAGGAGGGAATTGGACAAACTAATGAATGAGCCTTTGACAGAAAGGCAGTTTCAGGCAGCGTTGAAGCAGATGAAAGGACAGATAGGGGTGGCTTGCGACAACTTCGAGAACTATGTGCTCGACATGGCAAAGGCTTACTTGCATTATAACAAATTTGAGGGAATGAAAGATACCATCGAACATCTGGAGAAGGTGACACCGCAACGTTTGCAGGAAGTGGCACGGGAGATGTTTGATGAGGAAGGATTAACAACATTGATTTTTAACTCATGAGAAAAGTAATAGGAATAGGAGAGACGATTCTTGACATCATTTTCAAGAACGAGCAGCCCACTGCTGCAGTGCCTGGAGGTTCCACTTTCAATGGACTCATCTCGTTGGGAAGGATGGGCTTGCCTGTCACCATGATCACCGAAACGGGGAATGACCGTGTGGGGAAAACCATCAAGGCATTTATGGAAGAGAATGGCGTGAGCAGCGACTATGTGTGCATGTATAAGGATGGACGCACCGCCATCTCGTTGGCATATCTGAATGAACGCAACGATGCCGACTACACCTTCTACAAGGATTACCCCAATGCACGGCTCGATGTGGAATGGCCAGAAGTGAACAAGGACGACATCGTGATGATGGGCTCATACTTTGTGCTGAATCCCATCCTTCGCAACAAGGTGAAGGAATTCTTGGATTATGCCTCCAATCAAGAAGCACTCATCTATTATGACATCAACTTCCGCTCCTCTCATGCGTCGGAAGCCATCAAGTTGCGCTCTTCCATTCTGGAGAACTTCGACTATGCCAGCATTGTGCGAGGCTCCACGGAAGACTTTCAGAATATGTTTAACTTTTCAGACCCCGAGAAGGTGTACAGGCAAGAAGTGGCTTACCACTGCAAGCAGATGCTCTGCACTGATGCAGAAGGGGATATATGCCTTTTCTCGCCAAGTGTGACAAAAAAGTATCGGGTCAACAAAATAGAAACAGTATCCACCATCGGTGCAGGTGACAACTTCAATGCAGGCATAGTCTTCGGATTGCTGAAGGAAGGCATCAGCCGTGATGACATCGCTTCCGTCAGCGAAGAGCAATGGAACCGCATCGTTGCCCATGGCATGGCTTTTGCCGCTGAAGTGTGTCAAAGCCTCAACAACTCAATCAGTAAAGAATTTGCAAAGAATTATGGAAGAATTTAAGGAAAATATAGAGACTCAGGAGAGTCAGGAAATGCAGGAAAACGGAATGCCTAAAGTGGAATCGACGTTTGAGGAACTGGGCGTGTCGGGGGAAATTCTCCGAGCCATCCAGGAGATGGGGTATGAAACACCCATGCCTGTGCAGGAGAAGGTGATTCCCTATCTGCTCGGACACAATAATGATGTGGTGGCACTTGCCCAGACAGGAACAGGAAAGACCGCTGCATACGGTCTGCCCGTACTACAGAAGATTGACACAACCCGCAACGAAGTGCAGGCAGTCATCATGGCACCTACCCGTGAGTTGTGTCTGCAAATCACCGACGATTTGAAAGACTACTCCAAATACATCAATGGACTGCACGTGCTGGCTGTCTATGGCGGTGCAAGCATCGAACCACAGATTCGTGCGCTGAAGAAAGGGGTGCAGGTCATCGTTGCCACACCTGGTCGTCTGGTCGATTTGATGGAACGTGGAGTGGCTAAACTCGGCACAGTGGAGAATGTGGTGCTGGATGAGGCTGACGAGATGCTCAACATGGGCTTTTCGGAGAGCATCGACACCATTCTCGCAGGTGTGCCCGCAGAGCGCAACACCCTGCTCTTCTCTGCCACCATGAGCAAGGAGATTGAACGCATCTCCAAGAACTACCTGCACGATGCTAAGGAGATTGTAGTGGGAAGCCGCAACGAGGGTGCCGAGCATGTGAACCACATCTACTATATGGTCAGTGCACGTGACAAGTACAATGCCCTGAAACGTGTGGCTGACTACTACCCAGAGATATACGCCATCATCTTCTGCCGCACCCGTATGGAGACACAGGAGATTGCCGACAAACTCATCAAGGACGGCTACAATGCTGAATCCCTACATGGCGAACTCTCACAGGCACAACGTGACCTGACCATGCAGAAGTTCCGTCAGCACCGTGTGCAGTTGCTGGTGGCCACCGATGTGGCTGCCCGTGGATTGGATGTGGACGAACTCACCCACGTCATCAACTACGGATTGCCCGATGACATTGAGAGTTACACCCACCGTTCGGGACGTACAGGACGTGCCGGACGCTCTGGCACTTCCATTTCCATCATCCATGTGAAGGAGAAGGGAAAGGTACGTGCCATCGAACAGCAGATTCAGAAGAAGTTTGTGCCTGGCATCCTGCCAACAGGTCAGGAGATTTGTGCCAAACAACTCTATAAGGTGATTGACGACATTGAGAAGGTCGAGGTGGATGAAGAAGAGATTGCTCCGTTCCTTCCTGAAGTCTATCGCAAGTTCGACATGATGGAGAAGGAAGACCTCATCAAACGCATGGTGTCGATGGAGTTCAACACCTTCCTCAACTATTACAAGAATGCGCCCGAAATCATTCAGCCATCAGAGAAGGGCGACCGCAAGGGTAGGGCTGAAGGCTTCGGAGAGAAGCGAAGTCGTAGTGAACGTCGCGGGCGTGGTGGAGAACGCAGTCGTACCGCTGAGGCAGGTTACACTCGACTCTTCATCAATCTCGGCAAGAAAGACGGCATTAACCCCAAAGTCTTCATGGGCTTCATCAATCGTGTGGCACAGGGACAGCACATTGACCTCGGACGCATCGACCTGATGCAGAACTTCTCTTTCTTTGAAGTGCCAGAGGAACAGACTAAAGCCGTGCTGAATGTGCTTAACGGCACTGATTTTGACGGCAGAAAAGTGAATGTGGAGATAACTGACCAGCCCGAAGGACAACGGGGTGGGGAAAGGAAACGTGGAGACAAAGAAGGAAGAGGTTTCCGTTCGGTGAGAGGTGAACGCACCAATCGTCGTGACAACCGCCATGAAAGGGAAGACAATCGTTTCCACGGTGAAAAGAGGAATGAGAAGAGGAACAAGAAAGGCAGTGGTGTCATTCGCGGCACAGCAGCCAAACCTTCTCATGAAGAACTCGGCTACACCGAAGCTCGTGGACCGAAAGGTGCAGCCGAGTGGGCCAAATTCTTCGAGGGACAAGTGGAATCACAACCTTTCTACGAGAGTTTCAAGAAGAAAAAAAAGAAATAAAAAGTTAGAGTCTAGGGGTTAGAGATTCAATTCCTCATTTTTCATTTATCATTTAGCGCAGTGCATTTATGAATTGGCAAGGCATCTATGAAAGTCTCAACAGCACTTTCAGCACCAAGGAGACACTTCCTGTCATAGGCATCACGGGTAACTACAATCAAGAGACCTGCACATTGGCAGAAGGCTACTACCAGTCTGTCTTGAAGGCGGGAGGCATCCCCTTCATCATCCCTCCGTTCTATGAAACAGACCGGCTGGGAGAACTGCTCGACCGGCTGGATGGCATCATCTTCAGCGGGGGAGGCGACATCAATCCTTTGCTATTAGGTGAAGAGCCTATCAAGGAACTCCACAGCATCACCCCCGAGCGTGACCAACAAGAATTATTGCTGGCTCGTCTGGCGTATGACCGTCAGATTCCCATGCTGGGCATCTGCAAAGGCATCCAAATCATCAATGCAGCCCTTGGAGGAACACTCTACCAAGATATCCACACACAGATGGAGGGCATCCGCATCAAGCATAGCCAAGACCAAGACCGCCGTTATCCATCCCATCAAGTGACCATCTCGAGGGGTTCCATTCTTGAAAAAATCTTCGGCACAGAGTTGGCAGTCAACTCCTTCCATCATCAGGCATGCAAGTCGGCTGCTCCAGGACTGAAAGTCACCGCCATGAGTTCAGACGGTGTCATCGAAGCCATCGAAAGCGATGAATTCAAGTCCATCATGGGTGTGCAATGGCACCCCGAAACCTACATCCTCCGCAACAGCACGGAAATGCTGCCCATCTTCGAATGGCTTATCAGCGAGAGTGCCGAGTTCAAGCTGGCAAAGAAACTGCACAGCAAAATCCTCACCCTCGACAGCCACTGCGACACTCCCATGTTCTTCCCACAGGGCATCAACTTCGCTTCAAGAGACCCCAAGATACTCGTTGACCTCCACAAAATGACCGAAGGGCACCTCGATGCCAGCATCATGGTGGCTTATCTCGAACAAAAGGAACGTGATGAGGCTTCCCTTGAAAATGCCACAGCCAAGGCAAACCAAATCCTCACCCAAATTGAAGAGATGGTAGCGAAAAACTGCACAGCCGTTGATATTGCTTATACCCCAGATAATCTATGGCAATTAAAGAAAGATGGCAAACGTGCCATCATGCTCGGCATTGAGAACGGTTACGCCATTGGTAAAGACATTTGCAATGTGGAAGCCTTCCGAAAGCGTGGTGTGGTGTATATGACCCTCTGCCACAATGGCGACAACGACATCTGCGACTCCGCACGAGGCAATCACGAACATGGTGGTGTGAGCGAGTTCGGCAAACAAGTGATTGAGGAGATGAACCGAGTAGGTATGATGGTTGACCTCAGCCATGCAGGTGAGGAGAGTTTCTACGATGCCTTGCAAATCAGCAAGACCCCCATCGTGTGCAGTCATTCCTCTGCACGTGCCCTGTGTGACCATCCACGCAACCTCACCGACGAGCAGATGCGTGCCCTCGCCAAGACTGGCGGTGTGGCACAGGTGGCACTCTACCACGGATTCCTGAAAAAGCAGACCGACGCCACCATCCTCGATGCCATCGACCACCTCAACCATATGGTCAACATCATGGGCATTGAGCACGTAGGCATCGGCACCGACTTCGACGGTGACGGTGGCATACGCGGTTGTGCCTCAGCCAGCGAACTCATCAATTTCACTCGCCGCCTGCTCCGTGAGCGCTACACAGAAGAACAAATACAAATGATTTGGGGCGGAAACTTCCTGCGAGTCATGCGGCAAGTACAAGCCCACTCTAAAAAATGAAAGAATTTAAGTTTGACTTCGTCGAGCTAAAGGTTCGGATGTTTTCTTTCGTTGGAGTTAAAGGAGTTATAAGGAATTATCGCTCCGCTCAGGAGTTAAAAGCCGATACTCTGACAGCCCATGCGCTGGGCGACTCCCATCTCTATACCCTCAGCCCTAAACTCCAAAAACCAAACAAGGGAGTTGGAGGAGTCTCTAAACCCTGACGACCGAAAGTCGGACATTCCCCACCTCTATCACATCTCCATCCTTCAATTCCGTCCCCTCATGAGTCAACTCCACCCCGTTCAACAAGGTGGAGTTTTTTGGTGTCCGCCAACTATAAGCAGGATGAGCAGGACGAGGGTTCACACATCTGCCCATGCACATGTTGCAAGCATGCTGAAGGCGCGACCGGATGCCCTTTGGACACTCCGTACGCCACTGCCCATTGTGCACCCGCCAAGCGCCCGTGTCCGTTCGGGTGAACTGACACTGAAACAAGTGAGTGGAATCATCGTCCAACGCGAGCACGTTGTAAGCCTCCTCGGAAGTTCTGCCCAAGGTGATGATGGTGCGTGACCTGGAGAGATGCGCCTCCAAGTCCACCCTCCTTCCGTTGATAATGACATATGTTTTCATTTCAGACTCACTTTCAGCGGAGTTCTCACACCCTGGGCGGCACGGCTCAAATAGGCTTCCCAGTCGGTCAAGGTGTGAAAATCAGTGTTAGGGTTTCCACTCCAGCCGGAGCCGAAGTAGTAGGTGTAGGCAGTGGCGGGACGAACAGTGGCAGTGGCGAGGATGTGACCCGTGGCGATGCCATTGGGACGTTGCTGATAAGAGGTGGCGATGTGGGAGTCGGGAAAAAGTAGTCCCACATAGATTCTGCCCATTTGGGCGGCAAGCTCGTCACGGTACTTGGCATGATAGACCGTAGGGTCGCCCAAGTCTTCGTAGCCTATGTAACCGCTCTGGGAGGAGAGGACATAGGCGGTGGGGTTGCTTTGGTGGACGACAATGCCTGCCGCCATTTGCACTGGGGTGGCAAGCCCCTCGTAGGCGACGCTGACTCGGTTGAAGTGGCTGCCCGCATCGAGGGTGACGATGCACGTCTCGGTCACTGGCTGCCCGTTGAAGTCTTGAGTGGGATAGGTGAAGCGGACGGTGAAACGGAGAGGCCCCTGGTCGAGTATCTCGAAAGTTTTGTAGCATGGAGGCATGAGGAGCGCCCCGTCTGCGCCCAAGAGCGCATTGGCGCCACCGCCGAGGGTGGGTCCCACAGTGTAGCAGTCCATGCCCTTTCCGTGGTCAACGTGGTAACTGTAGGCGTTGTAGAGTTGGTCGGCAAGGTCGGGGTAGCCCCTTTCGGTGAGTTGACGACCGACGGAGCGCATCTCCTGATTCTGCTCAGAGGCATACCAGTAGTCGAGCATGAGGTCGGAGGTGCTCTTGTTGAAGAGGTCATACCCTACAGCCCCGCCGTGTCCATAGACCCGATAGGCGACACGGTCGTTTTCCCAGCCGAATTCGTCCTGACGTTCAGTGAAGAGTCGCCCCTTGGCACGTACTTCGTAGGGATGTGGCGTGCCCTGCTGCACGTGGTAGATAGACTTGGCTTTGGCTCCCACGCCCGCCTGGAAGATGAGTTTGCCGTCCCATGTGAGTTGTGAGGGGATTTCCTTGCCATCGGCATCGGTGACGATAAGCCCATCCGTCGGGCTGTTTTCTCCATGCGGCGAGGTTATGTCCAGTTTCTTCTGGATGGCAGACACATCCACCTCCACCATCTCCAGTCTGGCTGATTTGATGAGGTTGGTCACGGTGAGAGTCACTCTCTGCTGCGCATTTGCCAACAGTGCCAGGAATAGTGCCCCCACAAGGCTCATGGACTTTTTCATAGGTTTATTTCACGGGCTTGATGGTGATGTCTCTGTCGAAAGCGACGGGCTTCACCCTGTACTCGTCAAGCACATAGATGCAGGTGCAGCCTACACCTGTGGTGGTGTAGTCGAGGTTGAGGGTGTAGCGGTCGGTCTGGGGCTGCAACTGGTAGGTGAACTGGCTCTTGGTCAGGTTGTCGGTCGTGAAGGAATAGGCATTGAAGTTGAAAGGCTCGTTCATGGAAATCTGCACTCCCTTACCTTCCTTGTTGAGCAGTTGCACGTAGCGGTTGTCGGTGCGCAGGGCATGGTCTTGAGGGAAGAGGTAGGGCTCGTACATGTCGGCAACGGTCTTGCTCCAGATGCCTAACTGATAGCCTGTCTTGCGGTCGGGGTAGTTCTCTTCGGGTCCACGTCCGTACCAAGTGATGTGGTCGAACTCGTTGGCTACGGAAGTGGTGAAGCCGATGCGTGGCAGGATTTCGGGCAGTTTGCCGTTCGGACTCAGGTGGTTGTGAATCTTAACGGTTCCATCGTCGTAGAAACTGTAGGTGTAGTCGAGCATATATCCGGCAAACTGCACTCCAGAGATGTAGAGGTCAAGGGCACCATAGGAGGATGCGCCTACCTGCACAAACTGGCTCACGGTGACGGTGGTCTCATGCTCGTTGCGTTGGAGACGAACGGCGGTAGGACGAGAAAGCACCTGATTCACACCCTTGCTGTACCAGAGTGTGGCGACTTGATTGCCATACCCCTCGGCATAGCCGCCATTGACACGGAAGGCATCCCATGAGTCGAACTCGTTGGCGATGGGTGCACGCCACAGGTTGAAAGTGACTGGGGCTTTGAGGAGGGGCTTTCCACCCACTTCCATCTGTTCCAGATTGCCTGTCTCCTTGCTGATGACGTAACAGAAATCCTTGCCACTTATCTTGATTTGCTTCTCGTCTTCCTGTGCGTTCACTTGTTTGGCAGAGAGTTGTGCGGCAGGGGCAGGGAGGTTCCATGAGGAGAGTTCCAACTGGTTCCATGCCACTTCATGACCTGCTTTTGCCCACACCTCGTCTTTCTTCAACTTGGAGGTGATGAGGACACGGTATTCTTTTCCTGCCACAATCGTAGGCTTGTGATAAGGTATCCGGATGACCTGTGTCTGCTGTGGAGCCGTGGTGAACTGGATGTCACCTTCTTCCAGCACTTGATTGTCTGCCATCAGTGTCCAGTGGGAAGCGTATTGGGTGAGGTCGGTGAAGAAGAGGCGATTGGTCACTTCTGCCTCGCCAGTCTCGGCATTAAGCAAACGGACACTGACAGGTTGAGTGGTCCACTTCATTTGCTTCATCTCTGGCTGCACGGTGCGGTCAGGCCAGATGCTGCCGTAGGTGCGCATATTGCCGCCAATGGTGTAGAAGGTGCCTTCATCGCCATTGCCATCGAAGGTGAGATAGAGCACAGCATCCTCGGCTTTTCCTTCACCGTCGGCAAGACATTGGCTATAAATCGCCACGTTGTCCATTTCGGCATCGGCAGTGTAGGTGGTTTGGGGGTCTTGGGCATGGTTACCTGCTATTCTACCGATATTGATAGGATAGGGGAAGTTGCTCAACATGCCCCGTTCACCCCCTCCGTTGTTGCCACGGCGGTTGTTGTTGGGTTCAGGCTGTGCAATGGTTTCGGTGCCTTTGAGTTGTCCGTCTATATAGAGTTTCATTTCCTTACCATCCCAAGAGGCTGTGACATGATGCCAGTTGCCTATCCAGTTGGCTGGCAAATCGACGGTCAGGGCATGTTTCACACCCGAATGCAGGTAGAACTGGAGTTTGTCAGCCCCTTTCTGCACCACACCGAACTGGGTGTTGCCCTTCGTGATGTAGGGTGCTCCTTCGTAGGTGCCACATAGTTTGCCTGGCTTGACATCGAAACTGATGGTGAGTGCCTTGCTGGAGAGTTCCACATTGTTGCTGCGATAGACTTCCACCCACTCGTCGTGTCCGCTCAGGTGCAGCACTCCCTTCTCCACCTTCGAATGACCCATGAGGTGAACAGGGGTGTTGTAGGGCGAACTGTCTTTCAACGGACGGATATGCTCGGTGAGACCAGGGCTGACAAAGTCCCAAAGTGCTCCTCCCATCAGGCGTGGATGACGGCGAATGATAGCCCAGTATTCGTCCATGCCACCACCTGCATTACCTGCCACTGAGAGGTATTCGTCCATGAATGAAGGACGTGGGTCTTGCTCCTCAGGCACCATCGCCGTGTTCATTTCCAACTCATAAGGAGCGGGATAGCGTGGACCGATGATTTCTTCGCCAGGATGAGCATAGGCGTTGCCGCCATACATGAAATAGCGTGTAGGGTCAAGACGTTTGCCTTCTTTGATGACTTCGGTGATGAGAGGTCCTTCACCACTCTCGTTGCCTGCACTCCAAAAGAGGACACAGGGGTGGTTGCGGTCGCGCAACACCAGTTTCTGCACACGTTCGAGATACATCTCGCGGAACCGCTGGTCGTTGGAGATGTATTCGGAGGCATGTGCCTCGGTGCCAGCCTCGTCGATGATGTAAAGTCCGTATTCGTCAGCCAGTTCCAGATACTTGTTCACAGGAGGATAGTGCGAAGTGCGCACACCGTTGAAGTTGTGCTGTTTCAGTATCTCCATGTCCTTGCGGATGGTCTCCTCGTTCATGGTGTGACCCAGTTCGGGATGCTGCATGTGGGTGTTTTGTGCGTTCACCTTGATGGGCTTTCCGTTCAGATAGAAAGTCTGATGTCTGATTTCCGTCTCTTTGAATCCCATCTTGCTAGTGATGTCCTGCATCACTGCGCCCGACTCATTCAGCAGTTCCAACTTGAGTCCATAGAGCACAGGAGTTTCGCAAGTCCACTTGTCGGGATTGGACACTTGTGAAGAGAGTTCCACCGATTTCTTTCCCCTTCCATCCATCGTGAAGCGGTCGGACAACATCTCCTTCACCTTGTTGCCTTTGGGGTCAGTCAGAGTGGCACGAACAGCATAGGAACCCCGTGCGTCCTCATATTTCTTTACATCCACCTGCACCTTGAGGATAGCGTCACGATACTGGTCGTCGAGGTCGGTGGTCACATACCAGTCGAAGAGTCGGGTCTTGGGAGTGGCATAGAGTGTCACGTCGTCAAAGATACCAGCCAATCGCCAGTAGTCCTGACCCTCCAGATAGTAACCATCACAATATTTCACCACACACACAGCCAGCACGTTCTTGCCAGGCTTCAAGTAAGGCGTTACGTCATACTCTGCAGGTTCCTGTCCACCCTCATTATAGCCCACCTGTTGACCGTTTAGCCACACAAAAGAGCCGCTTTGGGTCTTCTCCATACGCAGAAACACCTGCTGACCTTTCCAGTTGGAGGGTAGGGTGAAGGTCTTCCGATAGGCACCTGTCGGGTTGTAATCTCTCGGCACAAAAGGCGGATTGGCTCTGAAGGGTGCAGGCACATTGCGGAACTGCGCATCGCCATACCCCTCCATCTCCCAGTTACTCGGCACATGAATGGTGTTCCACTTGCTGTCCTTGAAGTTCGTCTGGAAGAAAGTCTGCGGCACCTCCTCAGGGGTGTTGGCAAAGAAAAAACGCCAATCGCCATTAAGCGACAGATGTTCCTTCGCGAGATAATAAGCGTGTCCCTCCTCTTGATTCTCTTCAAAGACCGAGGTGTTCTCTATGTAGTCATAGATATGTTCCAAATACTGAGCGTTTGCCTGTAACGAACAAGCAGCCAACAGGCAAAGGGTGTACTTTTTTAAGTTCATGCCGTAGATTGTTAAATAGTTGATGAATGGAAAAGAATATTTGTTTAGATTGTTCTATGTGCAAAGGTACGTTTTTTTTCCATGTCTCCCAAAAAGTGACTGACTATTCTTTCATTTCTTTCTGACATTACCCCCCATAAAGCACAAAAAAGGCTCCAAGCGTCATGCTCAGAGCCTCTTTCTTATTGATTATCGTCGTCATCACGACATCTTTTCATCACGGCTTTCTCTCCGCATGGAGAAAGTCGCCAAGCGCATGGGCTTACTACATCATGCCGCCCATACCTGGGTTGCCCATTGGCATTTCAGGCTTGTCCTCCTTGGCGTCGCAGATGACACACTCGGTGGTGAGGAACATGCCAGCGATGGAGGCAGCGTTCTCGAGAGCCACACGGCACACCTTGGCAGGGTCGATGATGCCCGACTCACGCAGGTTCTCATAAGTGTCCTTACGAGCGTTGTAGCCGAAGTCGCCCTTCTGGTTGCGAACCTTCTCCACCACCACAGAACCTTCCAGACCAGCGTTCTCCACAATCTGACGGAGAGGCTCCTCGATGGCGCGTTTCACAATGTTGATACCCGTGGTCTCATCGGCGTTGTCACCCTCCAGACCTTCGAGGCTTTCGAGCGAACGGATGAAGGCTACGCCGCCACCCGGCACGATACCCTCTTCGATGGCAGCACGAGTGGCGCAGAGAGCGTCATCCACACGGTCTTTCTTCTCCTTCATCTCCACCTCCGATGCAGCACCCACATAGAGCACAGCCACACCGCCAGAGAGTTTAGCCAGACGCTCCTGCAGTTTCTCCTTGTCGTAGTCAGAAGTGGTGTTCTTGATTTCGTTCTTGATCTGGTTCACACGGTCTTGGATGTTCTGCTTGTCACCCTTACCGCCCACAATAGTGGTGTTGTCCTTCGTGATGGTCACCTTCTCAGCCGAACCCAACATCTCGATGGTAGCCTGTTCCAGTTTCAGACCCTTCTCCTCAGAGATAACTACACCACCTGTCAGCACGGCGATGTCTTCCAGCATAGCCTTGCGGCGGTCGCCAAAGCCAGGAGCCTTCACAGCACAAATCTTCAACTGGGCGCGCAGACGGTTCACCACCAGTGTAGTCAGTGCCTCGCTCTCCACATCCTCGGCAATCACAAGGATAGGACGGCCTGTCTGTGCAGCAGGGTTCAAGATAGGCAGGAACTCCTGCAAGTTGCTGATTTTCTTGTCGTAGATGAGGATGAGCGGGTTCTCCATCTCACACTCCATCTTCTCCGTGTTGGTCACGAAGTAAGGAGACAAGTAGCCACGGTCGAACTGCATACCCTCGACCACACCGATGGTGGTCTCACGGCTCTTGGCCTCTTCGATGGTGATGACACCGTCCTTTGAAACCTTCTTCATGGCATCGGCAATCAGTTTGCCAATCTCCTGGTCGTTGTTGGCGCTGACAGTAGCCACCTGCTCAATCTTGTCGTAGTTGTCGCCCACCTGCTCGCTCTGAGCCTTGATGTGCTCCACCACCTTCGCAACAGCCTTGTCAATACCCCTCTTCAAATCCATAGGATTAGCACCTGCAGCCACATTCTTCAGACCTGTAGCCACGATGCTCTGTGCCAGCACAGTAGCCGTCGTAGTACCGTCGCCAGCGTCATCGCCAGTCTTCGATGCCACACTCTTCACCAACTGCGCACCCGTGTTCTGGAAAGCGTCAGCCAGTTCAATCTCCTTGGCCACTGTCACACCATCCTTTGTGATGTGAGGAGCACCAAACTTCTTTTCAATGATGACATTACGTCCCTTAGGACCCAGGGTGACCTTCACGGCATTAGCCAGTTCATCCACACCCTTCTTCAGCTGCTCACGAGCCTCAATATTGAATTTCAATTCTTTAGCCATAATTGTATTTACTATTTAACTATTTACAATTTACCATTTATTCTTCGATTTGACCATTCTACAATTTCATAACTATCATGGCAAGTAACTATATTGCCAAATAAATTGTACATTGTAAATTATCAAATCGTAAATGAGATTATTTCAAGATTGCCAGCACATCGCTCTGACGCATCATGAGGTACTTCACGCCCTCATATTCGAGTTCTGTGCCTGAGTATTTACCGTAGAGCACCTGGTCGCCCACTTTCACGACCATTTCCTCGTCCTTCGTACCGTTGCCGCAAGCGACAACCTCGCCCTGCAGGGGCTTCTCCTTCGCAGTGTCGGGAATGATGATTCCGCCCACCGTCTTTTCTTCCGCAGGCTTGGGGAGCACGAGCACCCTGTCTGCCAATGGTTGAATGTTCATAATCTTTCTTTTTTTAGTTTGTTATTAAATGTATGTTATAGAATTTCTATTCCAAAAAAAAGATAAACAAATCATGTGCCACATTCTAACACAAACATGACATCGTGACACAATGTCATATTGACTGACAAAACATCTCCTTTTTTACACATAATCATACTTACTAATAGCGCACGGTGCGCCTCTTATTTCACGCACTCAGCACAAAATATTTCGTTCTTCCAGCGCCACAAAAGTACTATCTTTTTCTTTCATCACCAATTTTTTCATCAACCAATTCAACACATAATTATATATATACTCTTTTTTCTTTTAAATTTTTAAAAACTTATATGTTGATGTTATTAGCATGTAGATGATGTGGATAAGTGGTGAAGTAGTATTGTTTTTCAAGGAGTTGGCTTGTAGATAAGTGGTGAAGGAGGTATTGAAAAAAGGATGAAAAAAAAGAATAACTTTTTTTGGTGGTATCAAAATAAATGAGGTATATAAATGTGATTGAAGTTGGCAAGAAAAGTTATTAAAAGTTATGAGTAAGTTGTTAATTACTTTTTAACAAGGATGTAAACAGGTTTATGAACATTTGACTCTAACCTTAACCATAACCATAACTTCTCTCCCCTAAACAGGGGAGTTGGAGGGGTCTTTCACTCTAACTATTTTCTCAACAATTCCATAAATCGTTTTTTCATGGCTTCTTTCAGTTCTCCCTCGTTGAGAATGAAGTCATTGATTACCTCGTCGAAAGCACGTTCTGCCTTCTGACGCATCTGGGCTTTTCCAGCACGAAGACCTGAGGAGAGGTCTGTCTTAGGAAGTAGTTGTCTGTTGAAATTTCCGTCACTCACCTTGCATTTATCATTTTATTATTTATCATTTACCATTTTTGGGTGTTGATGGTGTTGTGGATAAATGTTGTTTGTAGATATTAATAATACTGTCAATAACTATTTGACAAGTTGCAAAGTTAGTGGATTTTGGTGACATGACAAACGTTTGAGAATGAAAATGATTGGGTTTCTTTTGTTTTTGAGTAAGAATGAGTAATTTTGCAGTTGTTAATAGTATGTTAATAATGTTGATAAATGGTATTGATAAGTTATGAATAGTGTGTTGACAACTGATGAGATGTACATGCGCCGTTGCCTGCAGTTGGCAAGCAATGGCAGGCAGAATGCACAGCCTAATCCGATGGTGGGGGCTGTGATTGTGCATGAGGGTCGCATCATTGGTGAAGGTTATCATGTGCGCTGTGGCGAGGGACATGCAGAGGTAAATGCCTGTGCATCAGTCAGGAAAGAAGATGAACATCTGTTGAAGGAAAGTACCATCTATGTGAGTCTGGAGCCTTGTAGTCATTATGGTAAGACACCCCCTTGTGCTGACCTGTTGATAAGTAAAGGTTTCAAGCGTTGTGTCATCGGCTGTCAAGACCCTTTTGCTAAGGTGCAAGGTCGTGGCATACAAAAACTTAGGGATGCTGGAATGGAAGTGACGGTGGGGGTGTTGAAAACTGAATGTGAACGCTTGAACAAACGTTTCATGACCTTTCATGGCAAACATCGTCCCTACGTCACTTTGAAGTGGGCTGAGTCGGCTGATGGCTTTATAGATGGTCATATTTCAAACACTTACACCCAAATGATTTGTCATAAACGTAGGGCAGAGCATCAAGCCATTTTAGTGGGCAGACGTACTTTTGAGACTGATCATCCTTCGCTCAACACACGCGAATGGTATGGTTCTTCGCCCAAACGCTATGTGGTGTCCTCACAATCCCTGACCCTACCAGAAGGCTATCACCTGATACAATCAACAAGTGTTGATAACATCCTTCATCAGTTGTATGAAGATAGCATCCAGACTGTATTGGTGGAAGGTGGAGCCATGTTGCACCAATCTTTTATTAATAGTGGTTTGTGGGATGAATGTTACATAGAAAAAGGCACTCAACCTATCTGTGGGCACGTCAAAGCCCCTCAACTTAGTTCAGAAGCAACATTGATAAGTGTGGATGATTCATTTGGACAAACTATAGAAGGATATGTTAATTAGGGATGATGAATTCACAACTCTTCCAGACTCCCCACCACCTTCACGATGTCATCCATCTGAAAGCCTTTTCCCAAGGCAAACCGAATCAGTTTACCTCTAATTTCATATTCGTTCCGTCCTTTCACCGAAGGGCGCTTCTTCTCGATGATGTCTCGTAGTGTTTCCAGATTGTCTTTCTCCTCAATTTCTTCCAACGCCTCGTCAATGTGTCGCTGGGCAATCTTTCGTTTCTTCAGTTCTTGGACAATCCTCACCTTGCCCCAATGGTTGTAGCGAAACTTATCTCTCACAAAAGCCTTGGCAAACCGTTCTTCATCTATGAACCGTTCCTTCACCAATCGTGCCACAATCTTCTCCGACATGGCATCAGCAACCTCCCACCGTTTCATTTTCTGTAGCACATCGTGACAGCACTGTTCGCTCATAGCACACAGAGCAGAAAGTTTCAGATAAGCTTCCTGCTCCGTGTAGATATGCTTTTTACGTTCCATCCTTAGCCTTTTTTCGTTTCCAGATATTGTTTCAATTCTTCCAGATTCTTATGCTCCGTGATGTCATACTCATTCTGATCATAATTGCCCTGCACCAAAGTGACGGTACCGTCTTTGGCAAGATAGAAAGCATCGAATCCGAAGAATTTCTTGACGAAAGAAACTCGTCTGCGAGGTTCCTGTCCCAACACGACAGAATAGAACTCCTTACGAGTGTCGCAGCCGACTTGCAGCAGGGAACGCACATCATAGTAGTCACCCAACACCTGTTGGGCAGTGTCTATCTTCGTAGTGTTGTTGGTCACACACACCAGTACAGCATTCTTCTTGTTCCTTTCCGAACGCGGTTTATTGTCTTTCACTTTGATGGCGTCAAATCCTTCGCCCCACACACCACTGGCATCTGTCATTGACACAAAGGCATAGGGGTCAATCTGCTTAATCATGCGCTGCATGACAACCTGCTCTCGTTGACGGATGATACTCACCACCACTTTTCGGTCAGTGTGCGTGTACCAGCCCTCACCATCCAACACCGTCACTCCATGGCCGGTGCTGACAATCGCATCGGCAATGGCATTGGGGTTGCGCGAGAAAATCATGAACTGCACGGACTGATGACGCCGACGAATGCAATAGTCGAGTGTCATCGAACTGATGAAGAGCAGCACAAAACCATAGATGACACGAAACCAATCATGGAAAACAAAATAGCAGGAAGAGATGATGATGACGTCACATGTCATGAGAATCGAACCAAGTGACATGGTACGAAATTTCTGCACGATGAGAGCAATGATGTCTGTGCCGCCTGTGGAGCCATTGTGCTCAAAACAAATATACAATCCAACACCTTCAAAAATGGCACCCAACACACATGCCATGAAAGACTCGTCGCCAATCAGTTTGGGCAACATCATCATTTTTGGATTGGCTGGGTCGGGCACTTCAATGAGTCGTTGCAAGAACCACAAGACGAAAGTCATGAGGGCAACGGCATAAATCGTTTTGATGCAGAAACGGACACCTAACACCTTCACGGCAACAACGAGCAGAATCGCATTGATGATGATATAGGTAACTTGCACCTCAACTCCTGTGACATAGTAAATAATGGAGGAGATACCTGCCACACCACCTGTGGTCAGACTGTAGGGCAGCATGAACACGGTCACACCTATAGCATAAAGAATCACGCCCACAGCAATGAGGGCGTAATCCTTTAATTCAGACCCCCACCTCCGTCCTCCCCCTCGGTTCACCCCCTCAAGGGGAGGAAAACTATTCGGTTTGTTTGTCTTTTGTTCTTGACCCATAGTTTATAGCATATCACCGCATGGCAATTCTCCCCATTACGGGGGTAGCGAGCGATGAAACAGGGCAACTAGATGTTGCGCTGTCGGGAGCGACCGAAGAAAGTGCCCTTTCTGAGGACGGACAGTCCGAAGGACAGAGAGGGTCTCTCATTTCTTCAGTACCACATTAATTATTTCTTAAGCACCACATTAATCATCTTGCCAGGCACCACAATGACTTTGGCTACGGTGAAGCCTTCCATCCACTTCGCTGACTGCGGGTCGGCAAGAGCGGCTTTCTCGGCCTCCTCCTTCGTCACGTCGGCAGGGAACTCCAGCGGGAAACGTGCCTTACCGTTAAAGGCCACCATCATCTTCACCGAGTCTTCCTTCAGGTAGTCCTCGTTGAAGGCTGGCCAAGGAGCGTCGCACACAGAGGTGTCGTGTCCGAGCAGATGCCAGAACTCCTCTGCCAGATGAGGGCAGAAAGGAGCCAACAGGATGGCAAGCGACTCTTTCACCTCGCGGCTCTCGCTCTTCAACTTCGTCAGTTCGTTGAGGCACACCATGAAGGCGGCAATCGTCGTATTGTAAGAAAAAGCCTCGATGTCGGCAGTTTCTTTCTTGATGAGGGTGTGCAGTGCCTTGAGTTCCTCCTTCGAAGCCCCCACCGTCTCCCCCAAGGGGGAGTGATTGCCATTCGGGTTGTTAGCCGTTTGATTTTCTGTTGAGGAGCAGGCCGCATGGTTCTCCTCCCCCTTGGGGGAGGTTGGGAGGGGGCTTGTCATGAACTTCCACAGTTTCTTCAGGAACCGATGACAACCGTCGATACCGTTGGTGTCCCAAGGCTTGCTCTGTTCCACAGGACCGAGGAACATCTCGTAGAGGCGCAGCGTGTCGGCACCGAACTTCTCTACAATCATGTCGGGATTCACCACGTTGAACATCGACTTCGACATCTTCTCCACAGCCCAGCCACACACATACTTGCCCTCATCGTTCAAGATGAACTCAGCCGTGTTATACTCTGGGCGCCAAGCCTTGAAAGCCTCCACATCCAGCACATCGGCACTCACAATGTTCACGTCCACATGGATGGGCGTCACATCATATTGGTCTTTCTTCTCCAGAGTCACAAACGTGTTCGTGTCCTTGATGCGATACACAAAGTTGCTCCTGCCCTGAATCATGCCTTGGTTAATCAGTTTCTGGAAAGGCTCTTCCTTGCACGACACACCCATGTCGAAGAGGAACTTGTTCCAGAAGCGGCTGTAAATCAGGTGACCCGTAGCGTGTTCGCTACCGCCCACATACAAATCGACATTCTGCCAATACTCGTCAGCCTCCTTGCTCACCAGAGCCTTGTCGTTGTGTGGGTCCATATAGCGCAGATAGTAAGCCGAACTGCCCGCAAAGCCTGGCATGGTGTAGAGTTCGATGGGGAACACCGTCTTATTGTCTATCTTCGAGTTCTCCACAATCTTCCTGTTCACCTCATCCCAAGCCCACACGGTAGCATTGCCCAGCGGAGGTTCACCCGTCTCCGTAGGCAGAAACTTATCCACCTCAGGCAACTCAATCGGCAGACACTCCTCGGGAATCATCGTCGGGATGCCATTCTTGTAATACACAGGGAACGGCTCGCCCCAATAACGCTGACGCGAGAAGATGGCATCTCTCAGGCGATAGTTCACCTTCACACGACCAATGCCCGCCTCCTTCACATATTTCTTCGTGGCAGCAATCGCCTCCTTCACGGTGAGTCCGTTAAGGCTGAAGTCAATGTAAGGCTTCACATCCTTACGGGGCGAGTTCGTCACAATACCCTCCTTAGCATCGTAACTCTCCTCACTCACATCAGCCCCCTCAATCAGCGGCACAATCGGCAAGCCAAAGTGCTTCGCAAACGCATAGTCGCGGCTGTCATGAGCCGGCACAGCCATGATAGCCCCCGTGCCATATCCAGCCAGCACATATTCTGAAATCCAAATCGGGTTCTTCTCGCCTGTGAAAGGATTGATGGCATAAGAGCCACTGAACACACCCGTCACTTTGTGGTCAATCATGCGCTCCCTCTCCGTGCGACCCTTCACATATTTGATATATTCCTCCACAGCAGCCTTCTGTTCAGCCGTTGTCACGCGTTCCACCAACTCACTCTCAGGAGCCAGCACCATGAAGGTCACACCAAACATCGTGTCGGCACGAGTGGTGAAGATGGTGAAGGAAGCCCCCTCCGTCTCCCCCAAGGGGGAGTGATTGCCATCCGGGTTGGTAGCCGTTAGATTTTCTGTTGAGGAGCAAGCCGCATGGGACTCCTCCCCCTTGGGGGAGGTTGGGAGGGGGCTTGCAATCTTAAATTCCACTTCCGTACCCTCCGAGCGACCTATCCAGTTCTTCTGAGTCTCCTTGATGCTGTCGCTCCACTCTATTGTGTCCAGTCCGTCCAAGAGTCGCTGTGCGTAGGCACTCACTCTCAAGCACCACTGCCGCATCTTCTTCTGCTCCACAGGGAAACCGCCACGCACACTCACACCATCAACCACCTCGTCATTCGCCAACACCGTGCCCAGTCCGGCACACCAGTTCACCATCGTCTCGCCCATGAAGGCAATCCTGTAGTTCATCAGCACGTCGCTCTTCTGTTTCTCGTCCATCGCCTTCCATTCCTCAGCCGTGAAGTGCAGTTCCTCCGTCTGTGCCACACCAAACTCATCCAATCCTTCCGTACCCTTCTGCTCAAAATAAGCCACCAACTCCTCAATTGGACGAGCCTTTCCAGCCGCATGGTCTCCCTCCCCATTATGGGGGAGGGTTGGGGAGAGGGTCTTCTTACTAAAGAACGAGCCAAACATCTTCTGGAACGCCCATTGCGTCCACTTATAATAGCCAGGCGCACACGTCCTCACCTCTCTGTCCCAGTCGAAGCAGAAACCAATCTTGTCCAACTGCTCACGATATCGGTCAATATTCTGGAACGTCGTCTTCTCAGGGTGTTGTCCTGTCTGAATGGCATATTGTTCAGCAGGCAAACCATACGCATCATACCCCATCGGGTTCAACACGTTATATCCCTGCAACCGTTTGAAACGTGCATAGATGTCACTGGCGATATAACCTAATGGGTGTCCCACATGCAGACCCGCCCCGCTGGGGTAGGGGAACATGTTCAGCACATAAAACTTTGGTTTGCTTTTGTCTTCCACAACGTGATAGGTTTTCTCCTCCACCCACCGCTGTTGCCATTTCTGCTCAATCTCTCTAAAATTGTATTCCATTGCTTGCTTAGTTTTCTAAATTTCAACTGCAAAGGTACGACATTTTAATGAAGAATGAAGAATGAAAAATAAAGAATTGAGCATCACCCCAACGAAAAAGCCCCAAAGTCCGTTGTTTGACCTTGAGGCTTTTCAATTATTTATCTTTTCCCATCCGAAGTGACAATGATCTTCTTGTTCATCCCTATTTTTCCTATGCTTCTTGTGGTTTGTTCAAATGACTTTTTTGTAAAGTAATAATCGTATTTCGTCTCAAACAACCGTATAATTCAAAGCCATTCTTGATAGTTGACAAGAAATTTGTATGTTTCTCACACTCTAATAAATGTCTGAACAAAAGAATCATTTAACCAATATACAACCGCATCAGAGTCTTTATAACCATTCTTTCTCAGAAAATCAGCAATAATATAAAGGTGATTAAAAGACCACACAGGTCTGAATTCCCGATAAGTAGACCAACGCTCCTTATACAAAGAAACTAACGTGTAAAGTTTTGAGCATAGATTTGTAGAAATTATTTCCTCAGAGTATTCCTCAACCACAATTCTAATTTTATACAATACGGAATTAATTATTAAACCATCTCCCATTATTGCTCTATCCAGCATGAAGTTAAACTCGTCAAGATATTCCCCTAAACCTTTCGCTTTGATTCCATGTATAACATTATCCATTGCGTAATCAGCATCCATTGATTGTTCAGAAAGCATCCCTTCAATAAGAGTTTTATATGAAACACGTTCGTTAAGTAATTCTTCTGTTCTGACACGAACATCCATCAATGCTTGTTTCCTACTTTCAATATTTAATCCATCAATAAACCGCAACACATCTGACAAATATTCAACTTGAACATTCCGTATGAATGTCATTTCATGTGTATTCTTATATTTCTCTTTGTATTTATTAATATTTGTTTCTAGATTGTCTTTGATACAATTGAATTCCTCATCAGTCCATTCAATCTTGTCTTGAAAAACATTTAGTCGAATATAATTAGGAGTGGACCATCCTTTTCCATCTGTCATGATACCACAATGCCACACATCGTGTTTCAACAAAAGTTTTTTTGCAATTCTCAAGGCTTTTGAATTGTTTTTTGTTAAGAGGCACAAATAAAAGGAAGAAGAACGGTCTTGAGGAAGTTTTTCCGTTCCCACTTCTATTACTTTATTGCAGAATAAATTTTTAAGTTCTTGTTTCATTACCTCATTTTCTTCCATAAAGAAAAAAAGTTCCGTGATATCTGTTTCGGGATAATTATCAATTAGTTCCTTTAATGTATTCCAAACATTGTCAGGAACACAATTTTTAATATACTTTATTTGTAGATTATCCCTAATAAAACTATCTGCTAATATATGGTTTTCGTGATAATGAGTCAATAATTCCCTTAGAACATATACAATATTATCATGTTTTTTAAGACTTACCAAAGCGTTTTTGACATTCTTAACAAGTGAATCAGAAATGTCCAGTTTCTCAAAATTATTAATTAATTTGTTGAAAATACACTCTTTAAATACTTCAAACCAAAGGCTTTCGTCTACAGCGATATACATGGGGGCTATAACGATTAGTAGACCTGTATAAAACATTTGTGGGGTGTTACGGTCACCATATGCCTGTATCGCCTTTATAAGAATGTCTTTATTAAACTTACTCAACTTAGGAGAATAAGCAAAGTCCTGCCCTATCCTTGTCAATAAACTATTGTCGTTATATTGAATTGAATAGAAGAAACAAGGATAAGGAAATTCATCATACAGATTTTGGAACACCAAATACCAAGAAGCCTTATCCATGAAATTAGTGATTCCATAGTTTAAGTACACCCCACAGTCAGATATAAACCGAAGAATCCTTAAACTCTTTTCGTATTCTGGATGACTCTCACCAAAATTCATTGTTGAGCCAATCCAACCACGCGTACGAGGTATAGCCAATTTGCCTCTTAACTGCTGAATCATGAAATTCAACATATCGCCAATGCCATCTATTCCATATTGATAAAAATCTTCTGTATCATATGGTCTTGGATATTTGTTGGAGATGAAATTGGCTATTTGTATAGCGTACAATTGCAAGACAGGATTAGTTTCTTTCTTTATATATTCTCCAAGCAACTCAAAAGCCTCATCTTGTTTGCTATATTGTGAAGCGAGTCTCATGGATTTTAGTGCTATAAAATAGCCACAAGGAAGCCAGTGCTGAATTAAGTCATCTGCCTCTTTGAAATCTAGATGAAAAAGATTTCTTTGTATGTTTTCATAAATAATTTCATCATCTGTGCCAGAAAGTTTAGTGGTCTTGCCATTAAAGGTTTCTTCTTTTACTTTTAGAAGATTCCAAAGAGGTGATTTGTTCAACTCCTCATAATCTTTTATCAATTTGGAGTAGTAGTGCGGATTGAGTCCACATTCATCAATAGCTAATGATAAAAGAAACGCATCATTGACATCAATTCTTGTTTTTCGAACGATTCCGTCAATAATGTAATCTTGATTATAGATTATTTTGGGGAATCTGTTTGTAGGTTTTGCTTTTTTTATTCTCTCTACGATATCAGCAATAGCACTATTATCATTAATTTTTGACAACGCTTCTTGCCATAATTTTCGGTATTCATATAACTCTTTTTTGACCAAACTAAAAGTAGAAAGAGTGGAAACATCAACAGACTTGCCTTTGGGGGATTCTTTCTCGTCTGGACTTATTTGAGAGTCACCATTTATAAACTCATCACCTTCTGAATCTCTTAATTTAAGAAACTTTAAGAATTTGGTTAGTATTGTTCTCCTTGTGCTGTTATCAAGCGTCTCTTTCTTTTGTTTTTCTAATATTGCTGATATGTTTTTATCTTCGAATCCAATAGCACGAAGTCGTTCTAATGTAATGAGATTGATTACTTTTGTATGATGATTGTTGTAATACAATCGTAAATCAAGCGGGATATCCTTGCCACTGACGTCAATAAGATATATTTTGGTTACATTGCCATCTTCTCCTTCTAAGACATCGCTCATCCATGTTACCCAACCTTTATAATTTGCATCTGTTCCTGAAAAACCGAGCAACATGAATTTTCCCTGCAGCATGGCTATTCTCATTAATGAAGAAAATGCTTCGTGCTTTTCTTTGTATGTATCATAATCTTCTTTGGAAATAATATATTGAAGTTTATTGTCTCCATCGAAATTTATCTTTTCTTCTTGGTCTGTCCTTAAATTTCCATGAATTTTGATGATATTTCTATTCCGAATATTGTCAGACAAATCCCGTCCACTTTTTACAATATTAGGTGCGTTTCCAATTTTTGAACCCATAATCCCTATTGTGAATTCAATTAAATTCTCATAGTTGGTTGTATATATGTTTTGCAATTTAGATAATGATAATAGTTCCTTATGGGCAGAGAAATTGGGTTCAGGAATTTCTTCTTTTTCTTTATTTCCAATTTTCAAGACAATCTTTCTCTCTTCATTAAAAGCAGCATAGGGGATTCGGCTTTCAATATATGTCTCTATAGATTCTCTGAATCCTTTTTTTTGAATATATTGAGAAGCCAATGCTAAAAAATTTTCATGTTTACATATCTTTGAAATATATTCATCTCGAACCTTTTTTTCAATATCCTTGTCCGAAGAATCATAGTGAAATTGATGACAATAATTGTCATAGTGCCTTGTAATATCAATTTCAAATAGTTCTTCAACCATGTCATGCAATAGTTCCCCCCAACCCAAAAATAGATTAGACACATTCTTTGAGAATCCCGCACCCACTAATGCCGAGACAAGTTCGTTCTCATAGCATTCTTTTAATTCCATTAATATCTCTTTTTCCACTTTTTCCATAACTGAAGAACTTTAAAAACTACAATTGAAAAATTGTTTCATCTCCACAAATATTGCGAATTTTCATACGGAGAGGTTTGTTGTCACATTGAATGGTAGCATTCCAGAAGTCTTTTGTTTTCAAGCCATTGCGGATGACATACCCCAGGCGGTCTATCTTGATTTCTGCATCGCTGTGCCATGGGGCTTGCTTGTCTGTGTTGGTACAGTCGAGGCTGACCCATTCGATAGTTTCAAGTCCCTCGTCACTGATTTTGATTGGATTGAATGGCTTATCTTTGCCTTTTGCTCTTTGCTGCATGGCTTGTTGCTCGGCTTTCAGATTGACTTCTTCAATCTTTCTGAGCACACGGTCACTATGGAAGCCCTTGATTTCTACCTTCCAGCCTGTCCACAAGGCATCATGCGTTTCGTTTATTTCCCATTCTGCTTCATCTTCTACGATAACATCATCCAAAACTTGTTTTAAATCGCGGAGTTCAATCTCGATGGTTGTTTGATCGTTCTGTTCTTTAATAAAATGCTCAATCTCTTGTTTGTCTGTGATGTCAATGTAATAGACAATGACACGTTGAGTATCATCGGGGAGGTCTGGCAACGCCTCACGAATGATTCGGTTCATCAAGGGCTTGTCGAGTAAGCGAGTTGTGCCATCCATTAGGTTTGGCAAATAGACGGGCATCATACCGTATTTTGTGTTGACAATGCCGCCTGCCCAAAACTTATTCAATGTATCTTCATTGCGTAGACCTTGAATGAGGCTCTTCAATTTATCCATGGTCTGAACAGGGTTACGGTAGAGCGACACACCATCCTTCACTTCTAATATTTCAAATTCCGCCTTGTCTGTCAACAAGCGGTCTCTTGCGGTCTGAATACTATTGATGCCAATATCACAATGAATAAATCTGCGACCTGTTTTGTTAGCAACTGCCGCTGTCACTCCGCTACCACCAAAGAAGTCTGCTACAAGCATTCCCTCATTGCTGCTGGCATTGATAATGCGCTCAAGGAGGGCTTCAGGTTTTTGGGTGGCATAATTTACATTTTCATTAGGAGTGTAAGCGTAAGTTCCAGTACCATAATCTCCATAGGCCTTAGCAATCTCGGGCTTTCCAATCCAAGTATCCCAACATGGTTGTGGTCTATTCTTTTCTGCCCATTTTATTGCCTCCTCCTTTGTTAACAATGGATTCTCACAAATATAGGTTTTCAGACAGTTCATCCCTCCACTGCTCTCACGACCTCTTGTGTAAAACCACCCATTTTCATCTTTTTGTAGTGCTTTCGTAATTCTATCAGAATATCCCAACCTTGTTTGTACATTAAAAACACTATCTGTTTTATAATAGTACAATATCGTTTCATGAGATTTCGGGAATCGTTCACCCGCACCCATTAGTCCACAAATCCAAGTGATTTCCGTAAATTCGTACCCTCCAAAAATTTCATCCATCAAAACTTTGACATAATGAACAATGTTATAATCTAGATGTACGTAAATACTAGCCTCCTCACTCATTACACTTTTTATTGCCATGAGATTTTCATACATCCAATTCAAATATTTCTCTTTGTCCCATACATCCCCATACATTTTCTCCTCGAAAGTTCTCAAATCTTCCAAGTCAAGTTCCTCTTCAGCCTTTGCGATGGCTTCTGCAACTTTAGGGTTGCGACGGACATACACTTTCTTTGCATAATCGGCACCGCTGGCAAATGGAGGGTCAATATATACAAGGTCAACCTGTACCCCCTTGTCTTTCAGATAGGCACATGCTGAAAGGCATTCACCCCTGATGAGCATATTGTGGTCTGGGTTTTTACCTATCTGCTCTTTCTGCTCCATCTCGTAAAGTGGCATACCTCGCTGAACACGCTCAATGGCCTGGTCATTGTCGCGATAACGAAGCACACGCTTGGTACGTACAAAGTTGTCTAACACTGCTTGTCCTTCAAGCGTGTTTGGATAATAGGGAATGTATTTGATGGCCATTGCTTTTTTTATTTACATGTTAAAGAAATCTCTAATTGCAGTGATAGTTTTCTTTCTGCGTTGCTCTTGACTAAGCGTATCTTCCAGATAGAGGAAATTAAAACGCTGGTAGCCGAATTTGTCATTGTTTTTCTCTACGAAAGTAGACATAAAATCAAGCCTGTCCTTGAACTTTGCAGCAAATCCTTCACCCTTGGTCTCAATGATAATCACCTTGTCTATTTGCTGCGTTGCATTGCGACTGAGCAGCAAGAAGTCTGGTACGTATTTGCCGATGTAGCGCCATCCATCTGTCTGCTTGCTATAGCAATTAATCTTAAACTCAGTTAACGTGTCATCACCATTAAAATATACTTCCAGATGCTTGTCCTTGATGAGTGGCAAGATTTCCTCTGAAAGGAAAACCTTCTCCAGTTTGCTGTCAAACCGATAAGGCAAGTAGTGATAAGTCTGTTTCCGTTCCGGATGTGGGGCTGTTTGAGATTGAAGAACCGATGGAGGCAATTTGCCTTGTTTCACCATAAGTTCTAGCATTGCCTTTTCTTCGGCACTCAGTTGAGGCGGATTGTCTGGTTTGTTATCCAATTCCATGATTTCATGAACAACCTGTTGAGTTGGATAGTATTTCTCACTGTTTTCTACAGGCGATGTCAGTTTCTCAATCTGTAAGAGCCGGGCTTGCTCTGGTACGATCTCTTCTTTCACATGAATGTCGCGAAGAGGTGTAAAGGCCTGACGAATCAGTGAACGAATGCGTTGATGGTCGTACTTTTTGTCTTCTATCGTAATTCCATCTTTGTTGAAAGTTATTTCGTCAAAGATGTGCTGCAATTCCTTATCATAACCTTTCATTTGTTTGACAGAAAGCATCCCAAAACTTTCTTTGGCAATCTGTTGCAGCCACCACAGGAAGGAGATGGGGGTTTCTTCTTTCTGTTTCTGTTCGTAAGTGGCAACAAGTTGTCCCTCCATGTCCTGTTGGTGAACCAATACAATGTCTGACAGTACCAAAATCTTTGGGTCTTTCAGCCTAATGGCAGGGTCACAGGCTTCATCTATCACCAATGTTTCATAACTGACCTTCAATTGATAAAAGTCTATAGGTGGCACCTGCATGTGCTCCATGCGGGAAAACCTTTCAATATTATTGATAGGTGGGTGCTTGTCGCTGAATTCCTTTAGCGTGATGTTCTGTTGCTGTTGCAACTGAAGGTTCAGTTTGTCGGCATTGAATTTGTTCAGCCAGATGATGGCTGTTTCCATATTGTTTTTAATCACCTGACGCAAGCAGCGGCATGAGGTCTGTAGCACCATGTTCGTGGGACAAACACCTTTCTGTGGCAAAATGACTCCTGTCAAACTCTTGCAGTCCCAACCTTCCTTGCCAATCTGCACAAGCAACACAATCTTTGTTTTCGAGATGGAGGTGTCGAGTGAAGCAAAGGCTGTTGCAGAACCTTCGGGTTGAGGATATTGTTTGTTGCCGCCATGATATTTCAGAATAACGTCTGTAGGAGTGATTCCATAAGAAGTCACTATCTCTGCCACCAACGGATAGATGGTCTCCTCGAGTGTCTCAATTTGTCCACAATATATGGCCAACTTAGCACAAGTGCCATTAGCATACCTCGTGTCACGGTACTTGTCAAGAAACTCTCTGACACCATTAGTGACGATGGTCTGTGTGTCATTATCTGCATATTTTACATCAGGCATCTTCAAAAAATTGCCAAGACCTTCTATCAGCGGATAGTAATACACCACATTAGAAAGGTCTGTATTTCTGATGGAAAACTCTCTTGCCAGCATAACTTTCTCGGCACTGTCCAGATAGGGAGTACCAGAAAAGCCCAACACCGAATTGAACGTACTTTTTTTTGTCCAATCGTTCACAACCTGCCTCAATTTGATATCACTGTCTGCTGCGTGATGTACCTCGTCAATGTAAATAGCCAAATTGGGAATTTTTCCAATGGTTTCACGCAATTCGTTGGCACGGGCGACCTTATATATATCCTGTTGTGATACAAAAAGGGGCATTAAACTTTCCTCATAATGGTCGAGGATTACTTTTTCGGCATTTGTGATGGCCACCAATCCTATCAAATCTTGCAAAGGTTGATGGTTGTTGATTTTCTGAGCATTGGGATTCTTGACACGATTGCTCTTGCTGGCAGTCTTTTGTTCATCAAGAATCTCAAACTTGATGAGTTTTCTCAACTGAGAGGCTGTGGGTTCTGGAATAATCCATGAAGGATTAAACTCCTTAATGCTCTTCAAACTGGGTACAATTGAGGATTTCAAACCAGATGGTGCCATCACCATGAAATTGTGAGCAAAGGCAGGATTGTCTGGTTCATTCTGTGCAAAATACAGGTCAAGATAGATGAAAGCAGCCATCAGGTAGGTCTTACCAGCACCCATTGGAAGACTGAATAGGTAGTCCGTGTAGTTGACATCATAGAAGATTTTCTTGAAAGTTGCCTCATAATCTATTTCATCGGCATGCTGCTTGATGTATTGTTCCAACTCTGGTGCCAATTGATGATTTCTTTTATCTTTCAAACGAGAATATTGAAACAAAGCAACAGCAGCCTTGTTAATGGAAAAAATATGTCTGGCTGTCTCCGTCAATTCAACTTGCCCAATATCGGTGTCATTGAAGACACCATCAACAAAAAGTTCCCATAAAGGTCTATTCTGACAGGCAATCTTCAGAAACAAATACGTCTTGATGGCTTCCAACTGTGCATCACGCATCATCCCGCGTTGCTCAATATATTTGAGCAGTTCGGAGATGGTGCATTCTGGCGATGCCAGCCATTCATTGCGTTTCTTTTCTATGAGTTTATAAAACATACATTTTTCTTTTCGCCCACAAAGTTAATTATTTTATTTCTATTTTCCATATATAAAAAGAATTTGTTTGTATTGTGGAGGAAATCTCATTTAACTGTTTTCATCCTGCACAAATCCAATTCTTCTCCGTGGCTTCTGTTCATGTGAGGTTCCTTGTAACTCGGCAAGTGCCAGTGTGATGTTTTCCAATTGCATACGAGTTGACTCGTTGATGTCGTTTTGGTCATGAAGAATGTCCTCGATGTCAAGTTTCAAATCTTCAAAATCTTTGCGTAATTGGGCGATGTCAGTAGACGGGCTGGAGGGCTGGAGAGAAGCCGCCATCCGACGAATGGCAACGAAAGCACGCATGATAGATATGTTCGCATCAATAGCAACGTCGCTGTTCAGAATGCCTGAGAGCATCGCTAATCCTTGTTCAGTGAAAGCATAGGGCAATTGACGAACACCACCACGTCCTGTCCTAAGAATACCCTTGGCATCTTTTAACTCATCGTTTGAAATTCCATTTTGGAATATCAAAGATTGTTTCAAGAATTCAAATTCTTCTTTTGTTAACTGGAACATGAAATCTGGCGGGAAGCGTCTAATATTTCGCTTCACTGCTTTATTCAGGTTTCCTGTTGTAACTTGATAAAGTTCTGCCAAATCCCGATCAAGCATCATGCGTTGACCACGTATTTCATATATTTTACTCTGAATAATCTGAATGTTGTTCATCTTTCCGCTTATGCCTTATATTCTATTCGCCTACAAAGTTACAAATTATCCCCTTTATTTCCAAAGACAAATCTAAGATTATTATTTCAAGGTATTGGGAGCGACCCTTTTTTCTTTGTTTTTCTAATGAAAGCCATTGTAGAGGTGCGTCTTAACTTCGGCGGAGCCAACGTAATGAAAAAATGAAAAACTAAAAATTGTTCAACTTCTTTAACTCCACAAAAAAAACTCAACTTGCGAAAGTTGAGTTTTTTTATTCTTCTCTCCCCTATGGGGGAGTTGTAGGGGGCTTTTACAACCCTGCTTCCACCAATTGTTCGCAGATGCTCTTCATGCCGCTGATGGATGGGTGACCATTCTGCTTCTCAATGTCGTGCAGTTCGATGAGTTGCACCTTGTAGTGCTTGCACACTTCACGCATTGACTCGTTGATTGGTTCCCGCAACTCAGAGTTCAGGAGAGAGACCAGTTTTGCCTTCGGATAACGCTTCTGCAGCATATCAAACAGGCAGGCCAGTGCAGGACGGAAATTCTTGCAATCATCCTTCGTCCAATCCGAGTACTGATACTCACCCACAGGAGAGTTAGCCCAAGCATCGTTCGTGCCGCCAAACACAAAGATGATGTCGGGATTGCCCAGACTGTCCACACGTGAGATGAAGTTGCTGCGTGACGAATCCATTCGTCCGTATCCAGTACCACAAATGGTGGTGCCGCCCCAAGAGTCATTCTTCTCCAACTCATAGCCCTTCGCCTTGATGTAGAGACTCCACCATGTCTGTTCCACCTCCTTCACATCATTCTGATTGTTAGGGTAGAACGTAGAATAATTAGCAGGGATGATACCCTGAAACGTAGAATAAGAGTCGCCCAGAATGGACACCTTCTTCGTTTGTGCCGATGCAGCCACTACCATAGCCGCCATCAGCGTAAGGATAAAAAACTTTTTCATCAAATAAATAGGTTTAGTGATTTTTAATTTGTCTTTTGCCAAGTGCAAAGTTAGTGAAAGTTGCACACTATACAAAATAAAATCGTTTTTATTTTTGTTGTCGAGGCGCATCCTAACTTGGAACGATGCTCAATGGTGCAATTCATGAAGGAAAAACAAAAGTCTGCCTACAACATCCCTGCTACAGGCAGACTTGAACATGTTCATTTTTACTAATTAACTATTTACCAATTTACCAATTTCTAATTTCGCTCAACTTCGAATGTGCTTCACTCCTTTATCTCCCTCATAATTCAACTTGCGTAAGGGGAGTTTTTTCTACTTCACATGAAAACCGTACCCCTCGACTACGGTTCTGCCAATCATGGATGGTTATTCGTCCCTCAATGCCTCCACAATCTTCTTTCGGCAGATGTTCCATGCAGGGAGGGCGATGCCGAGGCTCACTATCACGAGCAGGAGCAGATAGACGATGAGGGAGATGATGAGGAAGTGAGGCCAGAACTGGGTCACCCAATCTGTTTCAAGCCCTGATGTTCCCCTTACATTGCCGTCTGATAGCCAAGGCCATGAGGCGATGAACTGCAACCAGATAAAGTCGCCCAAAAGGGTGGCGAGCAGGGTGAGGATGGCTCCTTCGGCAAGGAATGTCCAGAAGATGCGCATCTTGGAGGCTCCAAAGGCACGCATGATGCCGATGTCCTCCTTGCGCTTACGGATTTGCAGCCAGTAGGTGCCTAAAGTGCCAAGGACGACGATGATGGCGAAGAGCACGAGAGGGACACTTGCCAGTTGACTGATGAGCGTCTCATTAGTCCGTTTCATTTGCCTCTCAAAGTGCTGGTTGTAGGTCTCTAATGTGGCCAAAGTGAATATACCGGCACGGAAGTCTTTGGTGAGTGTGGGCAGATGCTTCGCTACAAACACCTCTGCATCCACATCTGGCTTAAGGCGGAGAAGCAGTTGGTGTCTGGAATTCACAGAAACATTTCCGTCAGGCAAGAAGGCCATGTAAGGGTATCGCTCGGTAGGCGTATTCCTCACATCCTCCACTACGCCAGCGATGGTGAGATAACCTTCCACCTCTCCTTGCAGACGATTTTGATAGATATTATTGATTCTTGCCAACCGCTTGCCCACCACTTGGTCGGTGCCGAAGAGTCTCTTTGCCACACTCCTCGTGATGATCACGCCGTCTTGTGGAACCTCTCTCGACAGCACCTCCGCAGCAGGGCTTCCCTCGATAGGCTGGAGACCATGCGTCTCAAAGAACTGCTCATTCTGAAAATATCTTTTGCTCGCAGCTCTAATCATTTTCAGTGTGTCGTCAACCAAGGAAAAAGTGCGCCAGCCGTACGATATGCGATCATCACCTACATACTCATCCGCAATGCATACTGACTGTACTTCGGGCAGATTCTCCAGTTTCTTCTTCAGCACTTGCTGATTGTTTATCATTTCATCGTATAACATTTCATCGTACGAGATTTCTCCCATCTCCATCTTGCTGTCTATTTCTCCTCGAAGTTGCACCATCTGTCCTACACACAGGTGGTTCTTCTCAAAATCTCCTGCAGGAATACAGAAGTAAGTGCTGTATGCGCTGACAGCCAAATAGTCCACCATGAACCAGCTCAGCAACGTGATGATGGCAATCTCGGCAAATATCCAACCGTTCTGTTTCCTGTGAGCCCACAAGCTTTTAAGTATAAGTTTCATTTCTTCTGATTTAGCGATTCAACAATGGGTTTCTTGAGTGATGTCCATGCTGGGATGAGGGCTGCCATGAGGTTGAGCACGGCACAGCAGACGAAGGCGATGAGGAAGAGCGTGGGGGTGAAGAACATGTCCAGTTGCAGCGACATGCTATTCACGGGGTCATACTCTCGCCCGAATATCATCAGGAACAGGGTGCTGTTGCGTACGGCTGTGATGAACAGCCACGAGAGCAGATAGCCCGCCACGCCGCCACAGAGCGTGAGCACCAGATTCTCCTGTATCACCTCGTTCAGCAGCACTCGCTTCTTGGCTCCGAAGGCCTTGCGGATGCCCATCTCTGCCACACGTGCCTCCATCTGGTTCGACACCATACCGCTCAGGTTGATGGCTGGCAGGAGGAGGAGCAGCAGCATGAACAGGGCAGGTATAGAGAGGTTTGCCAGCAGATCGGTCATCGACGCGTCGTTCACCTCTTCCCCGAAGAAGTTCAGCACCTTCCTCCAGTGCGGCCTCACTTGGATGTACCAATTCCAATCCTCTCCCGTTGTGCTCTTCAACATGGAGAGGTATTTCGCCCTGTATGGTTCCAGTTCGTCCATCAGCATCTCTCGGGTATATCCCTTCTTCAGCAGCACACGCACCTCCAGACTTCCGGCATAACTCACTTTGTCGCCTTGCAAGCCAGCCCACTGGTCTTGCACTGTGTAGGGCATGTAGATGTCGGCAGAGGTTTCCTGCAGCAGGGGACTCACCTCCTTCACCACTCCCACCACCCGATAGGGGAGGTAGTTGAGCTGGATGGTCTTCCCCACAAGCCCAGACCCTGCCTGTAGTTTCTTTGCCAATGCATCGGTGATGACGATGCATCTGTCGGCATTTTTCAGATTCTCCTCATTGTAGGGTTTGCCCTCCAGGAACTTGAATTCGTAGAGACGGAAGAAGTTGGGATCGACGAACTTGATGCAGACAGGCACCTCCTGCTTGCCTACCTCCTTGCAGGCGGTGAAGTTGTAGATATACTCGTTATTTACCCCAGCACTCACCACCTCGGCACATTCCAACTTGCTGAACATCTCCTCCACTGCTTGGGGCGAATACCCCGAATAGCCGATGAATTCTCCATCAGAGCGGGTGAAGTTGCTGCCCACATAGATGGTTCTGTCCCTGTTCACCTCGGGGTAGATGTTGCCCATGCGGATGTGCAGCACCAGCGCCACCACCATCGCCGAGGCTATGGCAACTGCCGTACCTGCTATGTAGATTGCGGAGAACTGCTTGTCTTCACGAATCAGCGCAAGGGCTTGGCGGACATAAAGAAGTATTTTCATTTACAATTTTACGATTTACGATTTACAATTTATTTGACAATTTAGCGATTGAACTATTTTTACGTGCATCCCGAATGGAAAAATAAATGGTACATTGTACATGGTCAAATTGTACATTACATGATTTGTCTGCCGTCCAAGAACTTGATGATTCTCTTGGTCTGCTGCGCCTGTTGTTCGTTGTGTGTCACCATCACGATGGTGCGTCCGTCCTCCTCGTTCAGTTGCTTGAGCAGTCCGAGGATGTCGGCACCCATCTTCGAGTCGAGGTTACCTGTTGGCTCGTCGGCGAGGATGATTTCAGGGTTGCCGATGATGGCACGGGCAATGGCAACACGCTGGCACTGACCACCTGAGAGTTGCACGGGCGTGTGTTTCATGCGGTGGGAGAGTCCCACACGCTCGATGACCTCTTTGGCACGTTTCATGCGTTCGTTGTAGCCGACGCCCCGATAGAGGAGTGGCAACTGCACGTTGTCGAGCACGTTGAGCGAACTGATGAGGTGGAACGACTGGAACACGAAGCCCAGTGTCTTGTTGCGGAACTCTGCCAAGCGGTTGTCGCTCAATGTCGGGTCAATCTTTGTGCCACACAGTTCCACCGTGCCGCTGGTGGGTTCGTCGAGCAGTCCCATGATGTTGAGCAAGGTCGATTTGCCGCAGCCCGATGGTCCCATGATGCTCAGGAACTCTCCCTTTTCCACTTCAATGTTCACGTTCTCCAATGCCTGAGTCTCAATTTCCTCAGTACGATACACCTTGTTGATGTTTGTCAGTTTGATGATTGTTTCCATAATGTAAATAAAGACCCTCTCTGTCTTTCGGACATCTCCCCCATAATGGGGAGAGCCATCCGGTCAGTTTTTGCCGAGGGATTTTGTTAAGTTTATAATTCTTTTTTGTTATTCTCTATTCTCTGAGCCCCCGCGTGGTCTCCCTCCCCATGATGGGGGAGGGCTGGGGAGAGAGTCTTCTATTCTTCTCTCAATGCCTCAACTGGCTTTGTCCTGACGATGTTCCACGAAGGGATGAGGATGCCGATGGAGACGGTTAGGAGTATGATGAGATAGACGATGCCTGAGATGATGAGGAAGTGCAGGGGTTTGTCTGCCACCCATGTTGGGTCGGGCTGTGTGGAAGAGGGGATGCATAACTCCCCTAATCCTGTCTTCACATAATTGAGATAGAGGATGCAGGTGATGAACATGCTGAAGGTGGTGAGCACGAAGCCCTCCGCCAAGAACATGCCCATGATGCGTCGCTTGGTCGCTCCGAATGCCCGCATGATGCCCGACTCTTCCGTGCGTCGCTTGGTCTGCATCCAAAAAGTGCCGATGACACCCAAGCAGAGGTTGATGAGGAAGAAGATAGCGGTGGCGACGGAAAGGTTGAAGTCGTAGTCGCTTTGTGCATTGAAATCCGGAGTGTCAGAGAAGTCCATGTTTTTGGGTGCATCGACATAGGGTACGAACGAGCAAATGACGTAGTGTTCCGATGCCAGTTCTCCCGTACGGTAGGTCTGCTCCTCCACAAAACGCTGCATATTAACCTCTGGCTTCAGTCGGATGACGAGCCGAGCCATCTGTTGGTTATTAGAGAACCAGCCATTGGGGGAGAACGCCATCCAAGTGCTGTATTCGTCAGTTCGTGCACCAACATCCTCCACCACACCCCGAATGGTGTAAATGATAGGATATTTGTTACCTGTCCCATCTCCATATGTCCAACCCGAGTCTAAATTCTTGCCTATTGCCGCCTCTGCCGACCCATAAATCCGTTCAGCCAGCGAACGGGTGAGGATGAGACTCTGCCCACCCCCTGTATTCATGGAGAGGTCATGTTGTGAGGGACTTCCAGGCAAGGGCTGAATGCCAAATGTCTCGAAGAAATCCTGTCCGATATCGAAATAGCACCAAGGCACAGTAATCGTGTCGTTGGGAAGCGGAATGTCCGTGTAGGACTTATTCATACGCGGATAACCCTCTATGGCATCAAGGAAACTCACGTAGGCCACCTCATCCATTTCCAAGAGGTGTTGCTTCAGCTGCTTCATCTCCTGAGTGGATCGTTCTTCCATCTGATCATAGGTTTCTTCATCTATAGTCCCACGGGTATTCTGCCACATCGTTTTGTAAAGTCGCGCATCAGCCACCACCAATCGGTCGATGTCGAAACCTGCGGGCTGATTATGGTAGAAGAGCCTCACGACAATAGGGTCAATCTGCGTCCAAGCCACAAAGCACACCACCACCAGTTCTGCGAAGAGCCACACGTTCTGTGCCCGTTGACTCCAAAGATTCTTCCATATCTGTTTCATCATAGTGATTTACAATGTTACGATTTACAATTTATTTGACAATTTAGCGATTGAACTGTTTTTTACGTACATCCCGAATGGAAAATAAATGGTACATTGTACATGGTCAAATTGTACATTCATTTACAATTTTACGATTTACGATTTACAATTTATTTGACAATTTAGCGATTGAACTGTTTTTTACGTACATCCCGAATGGAAAATAAATGGTACATTGTACATGGTCAAATTGTACATATAATTATTTTTTCTGATTCATGGATTCAACAATCGGGTTTCTGAGGCTCAGCCAAGCAGGGATGAGCGTCGCCATCAGATTCACCACCGCACAAACCAAGAAGGCGATGAGGAAGATAAGCGGCGAGAAGAGCATTTCGCCCTGCACAAGCGGTTCGACCGTCTGATTAGGTATATTGCCCAAAGCGAAGAATGCCCACGAACGGAAGACATAGAGCAGAAGCCAAGTGATGACGAGTCCAACCAGACCACCACACAAGGTGAGCACAAGGTTTTCGCTGATGATCTGATGCATCAGTTCACGCTTCTTGGCTCCAAACGCCTTGCGCACACCCATCTCAGGCAGACGCCGTTTCATACGAGCCGCCACCAGTCCGCTCAGGTTGAGGGCAGGCACAAGCAAGAGGACAAACACCTTGGGCAAGAGCGCGAGGAAGATGTCCTTCCAAGAGGAGAGATCCCGTCCTCTCGACATCATGAGTTGGGCATGAGAGCAGATCTGAAGGTCGTATTCCCATTCCTTATCGCTCATGTTCAGCCGATTAACTTTCTCCTCCAGAAAGTTCCGCACATCATCAATGGTGAAACCATCCTTCAGCACCACCACCATCCTTCTGGAATCACCATATTCGCAAGGGAGAAATAGCTGCCCATAACTTTCTGAGGCAATGGACGAGGTGGGTTCTATCACGCCCACAATCCGAAGGCTGGCGCTGTCATAGTAGTTCAGCATTTTACCTACAGGATTCACGCCCTTGCCGAAAAGTTTCTCTGCCACATCCAAACTGATAATAGCGATGCTGACATCTGGAGCAGCATCCTCTCCTGTCAGCAAGCCCTCAGCATCCGTGAAGGGACGGCCATACACGAACTTGTGATGATAAATCTTGAAGAAATTGGCATCCACACTCCTCATCGCCACAGGCAGAATCTTCTTGCCGTCCTCCATCCGCAGATATAACTTCCGAGCACCCATGTCCTCCATTCGGGTCAAGCAACCCGCTATCTCAGCACATGGCATCTCGTAAAACCACTCACGAATCAGGGTGTCAGAAAAAGTATTATCTTTATAATTTCCACCTTCTTTAACTGTATGCTCAACGCCTTCCTTCATGTAGGCTCTCATTGTCACATACACCGTCCTGCTCCGATTCACTTCCGGCTCGATGTCCGCCAACTTGGCGTAATACACTACAGCAATCACCATCGTGAAGGCAATCGCCAATGCTGTTCCTGCAATGTAGATGCCCGAGAAGAGTCGCTCCTCCTTCATCATGTGGAGGGCTTGGCGTAGATAGATAAGAAGTTTGTTCATCTTGTTCTTTGTTTTTTCCATATTTATAATACAAAGAACGTACCAAAACACTAATGTATTGATAATCAGTAGTGGCTTAAAAAACAAGTGTCCATTTCTGGACACTCTACTGTTCGGAAATGGACACTCTTGTTATGGAATCGAAGGAAGTCGTCATTGCAACAACAGCCAGCACGAAAGTGAGAATTGTTTTCTTCATATTGTTTATTTTGCTTTCTGTTGCAAAGTTAAGTTTTTTTCCTGCAATTACTTTCATTTATCAGAAATAATCCCTACTTTTGCAGCAGAAACTAAAAAGGACAGGATTATGACGCAGATATTAGTGACATTGAACGAAGACGCGACAACGCTGAAAGTGCGTAAGGCCATAGAATTGCTTCGAGGTGTGATGTCAACCACTCTGTTCAAGACCAGAGACGAGGCAAACAAAAAAACGCTCCGCCAACAGACTTACGTGAAAGAGTCACTTGAGAGGGCTTTCGATGAGATGAAACAGGCTCGTCGTGAGGGACGCCAGTTACAGAGTGCCGATGATTTCATCAACGAACTGCAAGCAGAGGAATCTGTATGAAAGTTGATATTGTATTGGCCGATGAGTTTAAGCGCCAGTTCAAACGCCTTGCAAAAAAGTATCCTTCGTTGACAGGCGACTTTATTACCTTCAAGAAGGAACTGACCGATTCACCTCTGCAAGGAACTGATTTGGGAGGTGGCACTCGTAAGGTGCGCATGGCCATCGCTTCGAAGGGAAAGGGGAAAAGCGGAGGAGCCCGTGTCATTACTTTTAATGTCATCCAGCATGATGATGACTCCATTGAGATAACATTGCTTACGATTTACGACAAAGGAGAAATCTCAGGCGTGACGGATAAGTATATTAAATGGCTCGTCTCGCTTATCAATGGGTAATGCGAATAATCCCAACTCCATACATTATCCCGCTCACCTTTCAGGGTCGAGCGGGATTTTTCTTTCTGGATTTTCTTCGTCATACAATTTGATGAGCCAGCACGAAAGTGAGAATTATTTTCTTCATATTGTTTATTTTGCTTTCTATTGCAATGTTAAACATTTTATTTCATATCTTTGAACATCCTAAAACACTCTAAACTCTCAACCCTTCATTCATCCCTCAGCGCCTCCACAGGTTTTGCCCTGACGATGTTCCAAGCAGGGATGAGGATGCCGATGGAAACGGTTAGGAGGATGATGAGATAAATGAAAGTGCCAACAGCGAGGAAGTGGGGGGCGAAGTGGTTGAGCCAACTGTCGTTGATGTGGGAAAGTGGCATATCTGTTCTCATGAGGCCTCGCGACAGACCGAAGGAAATGGCGTATTGGAGGAATAGGAAGCAACCCACAATGTGACAGATAGTGGTGAGCACGAGACCTTCGGTCAGGAACTCACGCATGATGCGTCGCTTCGACGCTCCAAAACTTCTGCGGATGCCAATCTCCTCCTTCCGTTTGCGGGTCTGGAGCCAGAAAGTGCCGATGGTGCCCAGACAGAGGTTGACCATAAAGAAGATGGCGAGCGAGATTTGGCGGCGAAGATAGCCCGTGTAACCACTATGACGAAAATCCTGCTCCACCAGATGATCAAGCGTCTCCACCTCGCCCACATACGTCTTGCCGCTTCTGAGTTCCTTCTGCATCGTCGGGCGTAACCGCTCGCAAAAGGCATCGGCATCCACACCTGCCTTCAGCCTCACAAGTATGCATTCCACCGATGCCGCAGAAAATTGCCTGCTCTTACTTCTATAGAAAATGGAATGTCGGCAGTTGAAGTTCTTCCCCATCTTCACGTCTTCTATCACAGCAATGATTTTCTTGTCATCAACATCTTCCTCCACTCTCCTTTCTGATGCATTCCAGATGCTGATCGTGGCACCACAAACGTCCGTCTTTCCGTAGAGCTTCTCAGCGACGCTCCGAGTAATGATGGCTCCATCCTCTTCATTGGGATTGCCAGCTATCACCTTGTAGCCATAGGTCTTGAAGTAATCATTATCAACATCAATCGCCCAATTGACAGCTCCGTAACACGACTTCGTGGTGTCGCCAGGAAGACTCACGTAAGAGTGCTGGTAAACGTCAGAAAAGAGGAACCAACTGGTCTCGAAACACAGGCTCTCCACCTCGTCCATCTCTAAAATCTTGTTCTTGATGACGTTCAAGTCCTTTTCCAACGGTTCGGGGTCCGCCCAAGCATTATCGTAGTCGTTCATCGGTCGGAGGCAACAAAGGGACGAGGTATCGAAACCATCTGGTTCGACAAAGATATCGTAAACTTCCACAAACAGCGGGTCTATCACAAACCAGCTGACCACACTGATGAGCACCAATTCCACGCAGAGCCATACGTGCTGCCTGCGTCTTGTCCAAAGATTCTTTAATGTGAGTATCATGATTCTATCTCTTTTCCATCATAGATTCCACAATCGGTTTTCTTAAACTCAACCAAGCCGGCACGATGGCGGCAAGGGTGTTGATGAACAGACACACGAACAGGGCGATGCCGAACACGATAGGCGCGAAGAGCATTTCGCCTGTGGCAACGAAATCGTTCATGTCAACGAAATAAGCTGTGTTGTAGGAGAAACCTAACGCATCAAGCATCCAGATGCCGCCCCAGCTCACAATGCCCCAAGCCATCAGCAAGCCGACCACTGAGCCGATGAACGTCAGCACAATGTTTTCAACCATAATTTGGAAGAGCAATTCACGCTTCTTGGCACCAAAGGCTTTCCTGACACCCATCTCAGCGAGGCGTGCCTCCATCCTGCCCGAGATGATGCCGCTCAGATTGACGGTGGGGACCAACAGGAGCATCAAAATGAGCAGGAGAATATACACCCAGTCGCCCGACTGATAGGAGACGTTGAACGTGTTGTCGCTCAACCCCAATTGCCAATGGGGGAAGAGTGTTGTCTCAGGGGGAAGATACTTCCAGTCCTCGCCGCTGGCTTTCAGTTCTGCATTCAGACGGTTCAGCATCTCGTTGATGTCTGCCCGCAACTGCTTCTCATCATGACTAACAATGATGAGTTCTTGAATGGAATTGAATCCCCAATAGTCAAAGAGGTCATCCTTGGAATAGCAACAAGTGTAGAGGTCGGCATAACTCTTCGAAGAGACGATGCTGCCTGCCTTCACCACACCACAAATGGTCAGCGTGTCTGAGGCCACTCTGAGTTCCTTGCCCACCAAATGTTTCTTTGTTCCAAAGATTCTTTGAGCCAGCTTGTCGGTAATCACTGCCAACTTCCCACTGTTCACCCATTCCTTATGTGTAAAAGGTCTGCCCTCCAGAAACTCAAATTCATAGACCCGAAAGAAGCCGTCGTCCACATATTTCTTGAATCCTTTCTTGCGTTCGCCACCCAGTTGCTGCATCCGGCAAAGCCAGTCACCCGATGTGAAGTTTGTAACCCCCACCTTCTCCACGCTCTTCATCTTCTTCAGACGCTCCACCATCTTATACCCTACTCCCCCATAGCAGAGTTCTGCGTTTTCTTCATACTTATTGAATGTCCGAAGGCCGTGCCAATAATAGGTGTTAGCCCTGTTCACCTCAGGATAGACAGGTGCTATCTTGAAGTTGTAAGCCATCACAATCACCATCGTGAAGGCAATTGCCAGTGCTGTGCCAGCGATATAGATGCCAGAGAAGAGCTTTTCCTCCTTCATCATGTGGAGGGCTTGGCGGAGGTAGATAAGAAGTTTATTCATCTTGTTCTTTGTTTTTTCCATATTTATAATACAAACAACATGCCAAAATACTAATGTATTGATAATCAGTAGTGGCATTAAAAACAAGTGTCCATTTCTGGACACTCTACTGTTCGGAAATGGACACTCTTGTTATGGGAACATGATGGTGAAACGTGTCAAGCCATCATCAGGGTTGGTCAGCAAGGTAAAGGTGCAGCCGTGTTTGGTGAGGATGTCACGAATGAGAAGCAATCCAAGCCCTTGACCTTGGGGTTTGGTGGAATAAAAAGGGGTAAAGATATGTTGGGCGACTTCAGGAGAGATGCCCTTGCCGTTGTCGGTGATGATGAGAGACCCACCCCCTTGCCCCTCCCTGCGAGGGAGGGAAGTAGAATGTTTTGCAACCTTGATGGAAATAAATCCTTTCCTTTCGGATGGGGCAGGAATGATGCTTTCGATGGCGTTCTTGACGATGTTGACCAATGCCTGTTGGAAGAGGGTCGTGTCGAGATGCACGGGGATAGCATCATCAGTGAGGTCAAGAGTCAGACGGATGTGGTGAGTTTGGCAGAGTCCGTCGAGGAAAGAGTGGCACGTCTCCACTTCTTCGCTCAGGTCGCAGAGCGTGAGTTGCGGTTCGGGCACTTTCACCACGTTGGCGAAGCGTGTGACAAACTCAGCCATCTTTTGGGTGCGTTCCCGACTGGCTTCGAGGGCTTCTTGTGCTGTGCCATCAGGTACTTCAGTCTGGATGAGGTCTAAGGTGCTCACGATGCCTGCCACATTATTGTTCACCTCATGAGCAATCATGCGGATGACCTTTTCGTAGGCGGCTTTCTCTGCCTTCATCACTTCGGAGGTCAACGACTCGATGAGGAAGAAGGGATGCTGATAGCCTCGGTCGAGGAAGGATAGATGGGAGATGTGATAAATCTGGGAGTTGCTGAGTCGGAGAGTCGTGTCCTTTCCCAACGGCAGGGACTTGAGCGCTTCTGAAAGTGCAGGCGTGAGCATCTGCTTGGCGGCAGGATTCATGGATTTGATATTGCCTGAGAGGTCGCAGAGGATGACACCCATCGGTGAGGCATCAATGAGCAGGTTGAGGAAGGTGTTCTGTTCGTCAAGTCGCAGGTGCTCATTGCGCAGTCGGGTGATGAGGGCATTGAAGGTCTTCACGATTTCGTCAGTTTCCTTCTGTCCTGTGGTTGAGAGTGTGGTGCTCATGTCTTGGTCGCGCAACAGTTCCATACCGCTGGTCAGCGCGTCAATGGGACGGATGACTTTTCGATAGAAAAAGATGAGATAGGCAATCACCACCACCAGCACCCCCTCTGTCACATAAAAGATGACGGGACGGATGCTAAATGTCAACCACATCAGAGCGGCAAACACACCGACAATGATGAGTGCAAGCAACAGGAAGTAATGCTGTATCTTCATGTTTTGTTCTAACCTTAACGATAACCTTAACCTCTCGACTCTAACCTCTAAACTCTAAACTCTAAACCCTCAACTCTTCACAGCCCATGTTTTTCTATCTTTCGATAGAGTGCCCCACGACTGATGCCCAGTTCTTTTGCCACGAGCGAGAGGTTGCCGTTGTGCTTCTGGATGGAGGCGGCAATAGAGTTCCGTTCGATTTCTTCAAGGGTAAGAGCAGACCCCCTCCCCGCTCCCCCTAAATGGGGAGAGTGGTTACCTCCATCAACGGGATTCTGTTGGTAGGCTTCTTGGAAATTCATTGCGGAAAGTATCCACCCCTCCCCTGTAGGGGAGGTGAGGGAGGGGTCTGCGCTCATGAGCAGTGTCCGTTCCACTAAATTCTTCAATTCGCGGATGTTGCCGTAGAAGGGGAGGCTTTGGAGGTATTGGATGGCTTCGGGAGAGGCGGTCGCGATGGGTAAACCGTTGGTGACACAGGTTTGGTGGATGAAGTGCTCCACGAGCAGGGGAATGTCCTCTTGGCGTTCGCGCAGAGGTGGCAGATGCAGGTGGATGATGTTGATGCGATAGAAGAGGTCTTCGCGGAAGGTCTTGTCGTTGACCATCTGACGAAGGTCGGCATTGGTGGCGCACACCACACGCACGTCAGCCCGTTTGGTCACGCTGTCACCCAACACCTCATAGGTCTGGTCTTGAAGCACACGCAGGAGTTTCACTTGGCTTGCCAGTTCCAGTTCACCAATCTCATCAAGGAAGATGGTGCCTCCCTCTGCAAGTTCGAAACGCCCTGTGCGGTCGCTTTTGGCATCGGTGAAGGAACCCTTTTTGTGTCCGAACATCTCGCTCTCAAAGAGGGCTGTGGAAATGCCGCCGAGGTTCACCTTCACGAAAGGCTTATCAGCCCGTCGGCTCAGTTCGTGGATGGCTTGGGCAATGAGTTCCTTGCCAGTACCTGATTCACCCGTAATGAGCACAGGAGCATTCGTGGAAGCGACACGACGAGCTGTTGCAAGCACCGACAACAAACCTTGCGATTGTCCTATGATATAGGTGAGACTCTGACCTGTACCATAGGTAAGACTCTGACCTATACCACAGGTGAGACTCTCACCCCTTTTGGGGTGCTGAAAGGAGGATTGAGGCGTCTCACTGTCTGGCTGAGAGCGACGCAAGAGTATCGCCGTTTCTATCCTGTCCATCAGCACGGAGTTGTCCCATGGTTTGGTGATAAAATCGAAGGCACCATTCCGCATTCCTTGCACTGCCAAATCAATGGTGCCCCATGCAGTCATCAGGATGACTGGTACATCGGGTCGGAACACTTTCACCTGTTTCAGCAAGGTAAGTCCCTCCTCACCATCGGTGGCGAGGGTGTAGTTCATGTCCATCAGCACCAACTCCAAGTCAGGATGGTTGCGCACCACCTCCATTGCTGCCACGGGGCCATCGGCACTCGTCACCATGTAGCCATTACGCTCCAGCAACAGGGTCAGTGTCACCCGGATGGCTCTGTCGTCGTCAACTATCAGAATCATATCAAAATATTTTTTGCAAAGGTAATGAAAAGTTTAGAGTTGAAAGTTGAGAGATGAGAGTTTTTTCACTCATTGATGCGAATCTTCTCTTTTCCCTTATACCTCTGCATATCGCTCACCACCACGCTGTCACCCTCTTCCAATCCGCTGATGACTTCCACGTAATCATAGTTGCAGTCACCGAGGTGGACGGTGCGAGGCACGAGGGTGTGGTCGTCTTTATAAATGAATAATGTGTAATCGCCTGCACCTGTATAGTAAGAACCATTGCGGATGCGCAGAATGTCTTCCTTGATGCTGGTGATGACAAACACCTCAGCCTTTAAGCCTGAACGGAGTTTGGGATGGCTGGGGTTATCCATCAGGACCGTGAAGGTGATGACTCCGTCCTGACTGAGAGGCGTGACGGTGTTGATGGTGCCGAAAAGACGTTCCTTTCCGATTTTGACGAGCACACGCCCTCCTGCCAACACGCGGTCAGAATAGGTGTCGGCAATGCTGCAATCGACTTTGAAGTGGGTGAGGTCGCTGATGACTGCCACTTTGGAACCTGACCCAACGATGCTGCCGATTTCGGAACAGATGTAGGTGAGGGTTGCCTTGCGGGGCGAACGGATGTTGGCACCATCGAGGGTACGGCGCGTCTCCTCAAGACTTTTGTCGGCAATGCCATCCTGCAACTGTTTCATGCGCAGGTCGGCTTTCCGCACCCGCACCTCGTTTTCGTACTGCTGCCTCAGTTGCTTCAGTTGCATTTGTGCAGTTCGGAGGGTGATTTCAGCCTGATGCACACGGTCTTTCGTGCCTGAGCCAAGACTGTCCAGATACTGCTCGTTGCGCAGTTGCGCTTCCAACTGCCCAATCTTCATTTCCTCCACCTCCAACTGCATGCGACGGTCACTCAGCTGGGTCTCGGTGTTGGTGGTGAGTTGCACCATCTGTTGCCGACGAATTTCCTGCTCATCGAGGGCTTTGGAGTAGTCGGTCTGAGCCGATTGAAGATCGAGGCGGAGGAGTGGCGTGCCCACATCCACCGTGTCGCCGCTATGGGCATAGACCTCCAGAATCTGTGCGCTGATGGGTGAGATGATGACTTCTTCGAAGGCAGGCACCACCTTGCCAGTGGCGATGATGCTCACGTCGATGGTGCCCCTGTCCACCTGCGAGGTGATGAGGCTCTTCTTATCTACTGAACTCATCATCAGTGTGCCCAGCCATATTGCCATACCCATCACAACTGCCACGATGGCGGCATACTTGCCATATCGCACCATTCTTCTTTTGCGCTGTACGCCGACAGGAATGGCTCTGTCCATGGTTTGATTATCTGTTTTCATTTTACTATCTTTTCAAAATCCACATTAATGTTTTGTCCTTTCTCGAAGTCCCACAGGGTGATGGAGCGCAATTGGTAGTAATAGTACCAATAGTTGAACAGTTCGGAGATGCGACGTTGGCGAGCCTCGTCCTTGGCGGTTTGTGCATCCGACAGTTCGAGGGTGGAGATGCTGCCAATCTTGAAAGTCTCCACGTTGGTGTGGTAGCGGCGTTGGGCAATGGTGTCCGCCTCTTCGGCAATGCGAAGTTGCTGTCGCTGGTGGTTGAACTGCTCGGTCAGCACAAAGAGGTTCTGTCGGAACTCTTGCGACTGTTGCCGCACTTGGTTCCGCACAATCTCACGATTACTCTCTGCCACCTTCACCTGTCCGCGTCGTTTGCCCCAGTCGAGCAGAGGAAGTGATATGCCTATCTGCACCACTTCCTTACTTGACAGGTCGCGATAAGCATCGTTCATCCGTCCTCCTGTGCCTGTATATCCTACCTGCGCATAGAGTGTCACGCCTCGCAGATTGCCTTTAGCACTTGCCACCGCATAGTCGGCTTGCAGTTGCCGCCGTTGCATGGTGCTCGCAAAAGCATTGTTCTCTAAGGCTTTGTCCAATACATCCTCATAGTGAAGCACCACTTCTGGAATCTTTTCCGGTTCCAGGGGCACGATGTCCGCTTCTACATCAAGGAAGGCTTTCAGTTCAAACATCCGCGCCTTCCGACTGCTCTCCGTAGAGGTGAGTGCCGATTGGGCATTCAGCATTCCTAACCGCATCTGCAACACATCGTTCTGACTGATGGTGCCCATTTCCCGCTTCGCCTTTGCCACTTCGTAGAGTTTCTCTGCATTTTGCAAGTTCTGCTCGGCAATGCGCACATTCTCGTTCGCCAACAGGAGGTTGAAGAACAGGCTGATGGCACGCATAGCCACCTGTTCAGTCTCGGTAAGGAAAGAGGCTTTTGCTTCCCGATAGCGCACTGGCTCAATGCGACGGTCCCATTTCAGCGAGTTCACACCAAACAGCGGTTGACTCAACGTGAGTGCGATGGGCATGCTCATGAACTGATTGCGCCCTCCACTTGTTTCACCACTCATTTGCCGCAACCAATCCAATGATGACTCCACCGACAATGTTGCCCCCGTCAGCCCTATTTTCTGACTCACATATAATGAACCGTCCAACTCCATATAGTCGTTCCGTACATAGGAGTGTGTGCCGTCCTCTCGCTGGTACGTGCTGTATCGTTTATTGTACGTCGGCACATTCGCCGACATGGACATTTCGGGCAGCAGATTTGCCTTGTAACTTCTCCACTCCCAATATGCCGACTTCAATTCACCCAATGCCACAGCGGCATCCACACTCTGTCGCCGTGCCATTGCAATGCAGTCATCGAGACCCAACCGCAGCGTGTCCCCTTCGGCATGCCCCAGCATGGGGAAAAGGCACATCAAACCCAACCAAAACAGTTTCATTCTTCCTAATTTTCTTATTTGTTTCATTCATTCATTGTTATTGCCCCTTGTAGCAACAAAACACGTGCCAAATGCACAATCAATTGATAATCAATGATGCTGATAGCGGTGAGTGTCCATTTCTGGACACTCACTGTCCAGAAATGGACACGCTTGCATTGTCGTACCCCTCGAGTACGCTTTTCACGTAATCTATTCAGCGAATCGCCCTCGGCGATGATTTTAAGAAATGAATTGCAATAATTTGAATAATTTTATCCACAAATTTTGATAGTTAAGTAGGTGAACAAAAATAGTTTATATGATGCGGCAAGCCGCATTTTTCTCGGACAATAATTACCAATAATTTGGCTCACTCGTAAACACCTGTGTCTGTCTTAAACAAAATACACTCGCAAGTAATAAAACCATAGATTTAGCTGATTTAACAGATTTATTTATCCCGATTATGACAGATTCAGCAGATTTCCGCTTTCTTGGCGAAAGCCCATCCGAATGGTTGCAAGAGCCGTGCGAGGCTCTAATCCAAGTAATCAGAATCAATCCGAGTAATGGCTTACCCATAAGCAAAAATCTGTTTAATCCGCTCAATCTGTGGTTAAAAATTAAAATCTCCGCTCAATCCGCTCAATCGTTCCGCAGGAACCTGTTTATATAAAAACATACCCCTTTGGGATGATTAAGCTGATTCAGCAGATTTATGGGATTTATCCAAATCCACACACAGGGTTTTACTGGTGAACCCCGAACTCACGTGAATAGTTACAAGAAATCGGAAATCTGTGAAAATCTGTCAAAATTTCTCTCAGCAAAAAATCCGTGCAATCCGTGTTTTTTGTGACTTCCGAAACTTAAATTGACGATAATTTGTCCCGATAATTGATGTTTTTTATGGAGGTGGGCTTACAAATCAAGATTTTTGTGTAAATTTGTGGCATGCAATGAAAAGTTGATGTTGTGACCATGAAAGTGCGATACTTTTTGTTGGTGGCTGTGGC
>Ga0256404_1001444_pt1:5000-57362 | contig 57362 bp, 55 predicted proteins | sample RumenRJG_01DNA_FD_185990 | JGI IMG/M metagenome (GOLD analysis project Ga0256404, IMG submission 185990) | Bovine rumen microbial communities from Lethbridge, Alberta, Canada - RJG_01 | ecosystem: Host-associated > Mammals > Digestive system > Stomach > Rumen | place: Canada: Alberta... | reverse complement strand
GGATATTCCCGTTATTTCCGAACCTATCATCACGCAAACAACCTATGAACGCAGAAAAACGGCGTGACCTTTCAGGTCACACCGTTTTCTGCGACAAAATAGTTACTTCTCACTATTGAGTCTTGATATATGGGGCTTTAGCGTCAGCAGCGGGCCTCGAGGGGCGTGAGCCCCCGGGCTTCACGCTGCCCGACGTAGGAGATGAAGCGCCCCTCCGCCATGGTCATCGTCACGTTTTTGCTGCGTATGGGCGAGAGCATGATGGCCATCATGCGGCTGCGCGGACGCGCCACCTGCGCGGCGAGCTGGGCGCGGTCGGAGCTAATCATGGTCTGTACGCGGGCGCGCTTCTCCGCATCCGACAGGTCGCAGGCGGGGTCGCACACGTTCCGGATGCAGCCGAGCAGGCGCTCGATATAGCGGCGCTGCACCATCTCCATGCTGGCCGGGTCGCCGTCGAGGCCCCAATGCCGGTAGAGGTCGAGCAGCAGGCCATGTTCTTCTTCTCGCCGCTCGTACAGATCGGGATACCAACCGGCTGCCTTGGCCCCGCCACTCCGATAGGTGAAGTGATAGTACGGGTGCGAGAGCACACCGACGCGCTCGACGTCGCGGATGAAGTCCAGCACAAAGGGGAACCCGGCTCGCGGCGCGGGGGCGAAACGCAGGCCCAGCCCCTCGATGCGGGAGCGGAGGAAAAGCTTGCCCCAGGGCTGATAGAGCTGGTTGGCCTCGAAAATCTGCCAGGCAGCCGCGCGAAAATCGGCCTGCGTGTCGTAGACGGCGTCCGGGCACGCCCTGACTTCGGCGCGATAGTCGCCTCTGTCGCCCACATAGGTGTCGATGTAAAAGCCTGAGACGGCGAGCTCCAGACGGTTGGCGTCGGAGAGTGAAACAAGGCCGGCGAGCATATGCGGCTCGGCCCAGTCATGGGCGTCCATGAACATCACGTACTCGCCGCGGGCGTGGTCGAGCGCCAGATTGCGCGCCGCTGAGGTGCCGGGCTCGACGCGATGAAAGACGTCAATCCGCAGGTCGCGGTCGGCCAGACGGTCGAGGATGTCGCCCGTATGGTCCGTCGAGCCGTCGTCCACCACGAGGAGCTCGAAATCCTCCATCGTCTGCCGCTGCAGGCTCTCGACGGCACGCGTCACATACGCATCGACATTATGGGCGGGCATCACTACCGAGACCCGCGGCTTGTCGATCGAATGTATCATCCCCGGACGCGCTCCATCCACATGTATGCTGCTATACCAAACATGTCCAGTGTGTTTCGTGCAAGCTCGATTATCGCGCCTCAGGCGCCGCCGTCCCGCCGCGCGCTTCGGCTCTCACGGAGTCAACAAACCTGTGTTGGCATTGCGAAGACGGACGCACCTGCTGCGCCGTTCACCGAGAAACTCGCACCGCTCCCCGCCTGTTTGCGCAAACGGTCACGGAAGAAGTTCTTAACGAGGCGCGACGCCCGGCACTCAGATTTAAGCGGCGACGAGAGTCCCGATCTGCGCGTCGAGCTGCGTCGCGTCGATGACCGACGTGGCGGTGCCGTCGTCGAGGCTGCCGGCGGAAACCGGCGCATCGGCGCGCGTCCAATTGGCGACGCCGGTGGACTGCACGAGCTCGGCCACGTCCATGAGCTGGTCGTTGTCCATGTCCGTCTTGATGGAGGAAATGAGCTCGGAGTCGGAGCCGAGGATCGCGTGCACGCCCGACCCCTTGTAGCTCGCAAGCTTGTCCCAGATCTCACTCGTGGCGACGATTGCGTGACTGAGCTGCGTGTTTGTGGCAGCAGCGACGGGTGCGATGCAGGCAGAGGCACCAGAGCTCGCAAAGAGGGCCGCAAGCGTCGTGTTGCCCGCCTCCGTCGTGAGCTGGGTGTCGAGCGGGAGGCTGACGAGCGTGCCCGTACCTGCGGAAACGTTGATGGAGAGGAGCTGCGCCGAGGTGAGCGTCGGGCTCTCGGCGTCGAGGTCGTCGACGGTGAGCAGCAGGACGTTGGTGAAGGTGTCGGTCGATGCGGTGTAGCCGTCGCCCGGGCCCGCGACCGCAGCCTGCGACGCCACGGCCGAGGTCAGGCCGGCATCCGAGAGGCTGCTGTCGATGCCGGAGCGTGACCGCGCCCATGCGAACCCGATGGCCACGCCCACCACCAGGAAGATAAGCACGCCGACCGCCAGCGCGGTACCGCCTGCCATGGACTTCGACACATCGCTGCGTTCGAAGCGCTCCCTCTTGTGCAGCATCGTGGCCCCTCTCGACATACGGACGCCCGGCATTCGGCCCGTGCGGCAATAGGCCCCTACGACCATGGACCCGTACGACCGTAAGCCGTACGACCGTAAGCCCGTACGACCGTAGGCCCGTACGACCGTAAGCCCGTACGACCATTCAGCGCCTCACGGTGCCTTCGCGCGTGCCATCATACGAATCCGCGCGCCATGCCGGCGTGAGCGTCCCTCTATCCCGCTTGTGCCTATAGACAACTACAGCAGTATACCTGAGGCGCCCACGGCGAGACCTGCGACAACGCCGACGGCATAGACGAAAGCGGCGATGAGGAGGTTCTGGCGCGGGTGGTCGTTGGTCCGAAAGAGCACAAGCAGGCCGACGCCGCCCGAGACGAGCAGACCAGCGATCATCTGGCCGCACGGCAGGGTGCCGTCTAGATAGAGCTCCGTCAGCGCGACCGATGCGCCGCAATTGGGGATGAGACCGATCAGCGCGGCCAGCAGGGTGCCGCGCACGGGGTGGACCGCGAGCGCCGCGCCGATTGCATCGCTGCCGATCACCTCGATGAGCAGGCCGAACGCAAAGGTCACGAGGAAGATAAACGCGGTCACCTGCACGGTATGGGCAAGCGCGCTGTGGGCAATGTGCGCGAGACGGCTACCGTGGTGGTGGGCGTGGCTGTGGGTGTGGCCGTGGTGGTCATGGTCGCCCGCAACGCCTTCCCCCGCATCTGCCGCGCGTGCCACTCCCCCGCGCGTCACTCCCCCGTCACCTGTCACGTCGCGTGTCACTCCCCCGTCACCTGTCACGTCACCTGCCACGTCCACCTCGTCGCAGTCGCAATGCTCGCGCTCGCAGAGCTCGGCAATGTGCACCTTGCCGTCACCCGTACGATGCAGGGCGCGCAGGACAGCGTCCACGGCAAAACCGACCGCGACGCCCAAGGCGACCTTGATACCGATGATCGCGAGCAGGCGGCCGACCGGCTCGTGGTGCGCGATGAAGACGGGCACCATCTCATCGGACGTCGAGAGGATCACGGCGACCAGCGTGCCCACGGTCACGACGCGTCCGGCATAGAGCGTTGCCGCCATGGCTGAAAACCCGCACTGTGGCAGGGCTCCGAGCAGGGCGCCAACCAGCGGGCCCGTCTTGCCCGCGCGTGCGACGATACGCTCGGTGCGACCCTCCATGCCGTGCTCGAGCGCCTCCATCGCGAGATAGGTCAGGAAGAGGAAGGGGATGAGCTCAAGCGTGTCTTTCACGCTGTCGAGCAGGACATCGATAAGCACTCGATAACCTCCAGGGCTACAGTGAATTTGCCTGTAGCACTATACCCTACCTTCAAGCTGGGATTTCATGAATTTGTATTCATATGAATGCCTGCTCAGCAGTGCAATTGTTCATGTGCGCGGATACGTCCCACTCGCGCTGACGCCAATCGCACCTTCGCGCCAAGGTCGACAGTAACCCCTATTCGAAAATATGGCCCTTTTGAGTCATTGGCCTGATTCCGAGGACATTTCTGTCACATAGACAGCTTTTCGCAAGTCGTTTACCTGCGGATATGCGTTTTTTAATTATCGAGAAAGTCTCGTGTTTTGCCGAGCTGAGACGACGCCCCGTCTACCTGCATTTTTTCAGGCGAGCATGACCCCGCGGATGACTCATAAGGGTCATATTTTCGAATAGGGGTCCGGTGGGCCAGCGATTACAGCCCCCTCTTTCGGTCACAATGCCCAACCTTGCGCAATTCGCACTTCAAAATTCCTCTATAGCCAGGGAATCAGCACTCCATCGGGGTACTCCACGCGCTCGAGGACGAGGCCCTGGGCGGGAGCGGTAGGGCCGGCGGCGCTGCGGTCGCATGCAGCGAGTACATCGGCGACCCATGCGACGGGACGGTGACCGCGTCCGACCTCGACCAACGTGCCCACGATCGCACGAACCATATTGTGCAGGAAGGCGTTTCCGGCGACGTCGAAGACGATCAGGCGCTCCCCCGCCTCAACCATCTCGCCTACGGACACATCCGAGAGGTAGCGCGAGGTAGATCGTCCGTCAGCAATGAGAAGTTCGGCAGATGACGCCTTGCAGAAGCTACGGAAATCGTGCTCGCCCACGAGGGCGCGAGCGGCGGCGTTCATCGCGCCCACGTCGAGCCCGGGCACCGTGCGCAGCCACCAGGTATGGTCCCAGCCCATCACGGGGCGGGTCGGACCGCAGGCGACTCGGTATCGATAGTGCCGCGCCTCGGCATCGAAACGAGCGGAGAAGCCAGCCGGCGCCCGATAAAGCGTCCGGATGGATATGTCGTCCGGCGTGAGCGCCACCAGCGACGACATGAGCCGGCGTGCGGGCATCGAGAGCTCAGCTGCGGTCGCAGGAAAGCTGACGTATTGTGCCAGGGCATGCACGCCGGCATCGGTGCGGCCAGCACAATCCATCTCGATCGGGCGGCGAAGCACGGTCTCGAGCGCCCGCCGCATCTCGCCGGCGACGGTACGCTGGCCAGGCTGTTCGGCATAACCGGCGAAGTGGGCACCGCGATAACCGAGTTCTACCGCTATCGCCTCTGTGAACGTAAGCTCTTCCGTCAGGGCGCCCGCTGTCTCTTCCGCCATGCCAACCTCCTCCGTCGCTAGCCTACCGCATCTCGCCAGCCTAGGGTCCGTCAAGCGCCCGCACAAAAAGAGGCCCGGACGAACCGGGCCTCTGACTCGCTATGTGCGATTGCGGGGTTACTCCGCGGGGGTCTCCTCAGCCTCGGCCGCGGGCTCCTCGGCGGGAGCCTCCTCGACCACGGCCTCCTCGACGACCGGCTCGGCCTTGGGGGTCTCCTCGACCTTGGTGACCTTGCTGACCGGCTTCTTGGCCACCGGCTCGGTCACGAGCTCGATGATGACGACCTCGGCTCCGTCGCCCTTGCGGGGACCGAGCTTCATGATGCGGGTGTAACCGCCGTTGCGGTCGTCCCACTGACCCTGGGCGGCGCGGTCAAAGACCTCGCGCACGACTTCCTTGTCGCCCACCTTGGCGATGGCGAGACGGCGGGAAGCCACGTCGCCCTTCTTGGCCCAGGTGATGACCTTGTCGACGTCGGGGCGAATCGCCTTGGCGCGCTGGTCGAGGGTCTTGATGCGGTCGTTGGCAAGAAGCGCGCAGATCAGGCTCTTCTTCATTGCCTTGGTATGGCTGGCATCGGTGCCGAGCTTCATACCCCTCTTCTTGTTGTGTCTCATGGTCTAGCCACTCCTCTAAGTGCTGATGTTGGTGATGGTCCGCTAGGCCTTGAGCCCAAGACCCATATCCTCGAGCTTGTCCTTGACTTCCTCGATGGACTTGACGCCAAAGTTGCGGATGTTGAGCAGGTCGTTCTCGGAGAACTCAACGAGCTGGCGCACGGTGTGGATACCGGCGCGCTTGAGGCAATTGTAGGAGCGCACGGACAGCTGCAGCCCCTCAATCGCGCGGTCGAGATCGGTATTGTCCTCCTCCTCGACGCCCGTCGAGAAGATCGAGGTGTCCTCCTGAGGCTCCTCCTCGTCGGCCAGCGTCATGAAGGCGCTCATGTGCTGGTTGACGATGTTGGCGGCCTCGACCACCGCGTCGCGCGGGGTGATCGAACCGTCGGTCTCGACCTCGAGGACAAGACGATCGTAGTTGGTGCGCTGGCCGACACGGCAGGGCTCGACGACCTTGGCGCAGCGGCGCACGGGCGAGTAGAGCGAGTCGACGTTGATGATGCCTATAGGATCGCCCTCGCGCTCGTTGTCGTCGCCGGACACATAGCCGCGGCCGACGCCGATGCGCATCTGCATGGTCAGGCGCTCGCCCTCGCCGAGGTGGCAGATGACCTGGTTCTTGTTGACGAGCTCAAACTCGGCAGGAACCTCGAAGTCACCGCCGGTGACGGTCATCGGACCCTCGACGTTGAGCGTGGCCGTAGCCTCGTCGCCGGTACCCATAGAACGGAAGACCAGCCCCTTGACGTTGAGGACGATATCGGTGACGTCCTCATAGACACCCGGTACGGTGGTGAACTCATGCTGCACGCCATCAATCTTGATGGCCTCCACTGCCGCACCCGAGAGGGACGACAGGAGCACGCGGCGCAGAGAGTTGCCCAGCGTGTCGCCGTAGCCCTGCTCGAGCGGCTCTGCGCTGATGCGGGCGACGGTATCGCTGATCTCTTCCACCGACACCTGCGGTCGGATGAATTCGGACATGTAATCCTCCTGGCTCTGTGATTCCGTTTATTAACGGGAGTACAGGTTGACGATGGCCTGCGGGTCGACGGTCTCGTCGGTGACGATGTCGATCTGGTCGCGGGTCGGGACCTGCAGGACAGAGCCCGACAGCTTCTCGATGTCAACCTCGAGCCAAGCGGGGACGGTCATGTGCTCGCTAGCGACGACGGCCTCCTTGATGGGAAGCAGGTCCTTGTACTTGGGGGCCACGGCGATGACGTCGCCGGTCTTGACCTGGTACGAAGGGATGTCGACGCGATGGCCGTTCACGGTGATGTGACCGTGGCGGACGGTCTGACGGGCCTCACGACGGGTGCGGGCAAAGCCCAGACGGAAGACGACGTTGTCGAGGCGGGTCTCGAGGAGAGCCATCAGGTTGTCGCCGGTAATGCCCTCGATCTTGAGCGCGCGCTTGTAGTAAGCCTCGAACTGCTTCTCGAGCACGCCGTAGATGAACTTGGCCTTCTGCTTCTCGCGCAGCTGCTGGCCGTACTCGGACGGCTGACGACGATGCTGCTTGCCCTCACGGTTGGACTTCTTGTTGTAGCCCATGACCGCCGGGTCGATGTCGAGAGCGCGGCACCTCTTGAGGACAGGAGTCCTATCAACTGCCATTGTTTCTGTCCTTCCTTACTACACGCGACGACGCTTGCACGGACGGCAACCGTTGTGCGGAATGGGGGTCTTATCCTGGATGCCGGAAACCTCGAGGCCGGCGGCCTGGAGGCTGCGGATGGCCGTCTCGCGACCCGAGCCCGGGCCCTTGACAAAGACGGACACCTTGCGCAGACCGTGCTCCATGGCGGCCTTTGCGGCGGCCTCGGCAGCGATCTGGGCGGCGAACGGCGTGGACTTGCGGGAGCCCTTGAAGCCGACGGTGCCGCCGGACTGCCAGGAGATCACGTTGCCCTGGGCATCGGTGATCGAGATGATCGTGTTGTTGAACGTGGACTTGATGTGGGCCTGACCCACGGCGATGTTCTTGCGGTCAGCACGGCGGACACGGGTGCTGCGGACGTTCTTCTTCTGAGCCATGGTTTACTTCTTCCTTCCGCCGACCTGACGACGCGGGCCCTTGCGGGTACGCGCGTTGGTGTGGGTACGCTGGCCGTGGACAGGCAGGCCCTTGCGGTGACGGAGGCCGCGGTAGCAGCCGATCTCCATCAGGCGGGCGATGTTCTGACGGCGCTCGCGACGGAGGTCGCCCTCGGTCGTGTAGTTCGCGTCGATGTAATCGCGGATCTTGGTGACCTCGTCTTCGGTGAGGTCCTTGACGCGCGTGTCCTTATTGATGCCGGTGGCCTCGCAAATCTTGGTTGCGCTGGTCTGACCGATGCCGTAGAGATACGTAAGGCCGACTTCAACGCGCTTGTCGCGCGGGAGGTCGACGCCGTTGATACGTGCCAACTTGTTCCCCCTTTAGCCCTGACGCTGCTTGTGACGCGGATTCTCGCAGATCACATACACCTTGCCGTGGCGACGAATGATCTTGCATTTGTCGCACATCTTCTTGACAGAAGGACGTACCTTCATGATGCTTTCCTTTCGAAAGTACCTGCCGAACTATATACTCGCCCAGCCGCTGGCGTGAATTCCCGAGGCTGTTGTTGCTCGCGGCATACGCCGCTGTGCTGCCGACCGCGCGACCGCAACCCGCCGCGCATCGTCCCTGCGCTCTCGCGCAGGCAGGCACATCGCCTACTTGTAGCGGTAGGTGATGCGACCCTTGGTGAGATCGTACGGGCTCATCTCCACGACGACCTTGTCCCCGGGAAGGATGCGGATGTAGTTCATCCTGATCTTGCCCGAGATCGTGCAGAGGATCGTCTTGCCGTTCTCCAGCTCGACGTTGAACATGGCGTTGGGCAGGGGCTCGACGACGCGACCCTCCAGCTCGATTCCGCTCTGCTTGCTCACGCGACCCACCTTTCGGCTCTTGACCTTGGGTATCGGTGTCCGTCGGCATCGGATACCCATAGTGACAGCAACGTTAAATAATAGTGTCCCGCACACAGGTTGTCGAGGGGTCGCCCTCTTTCGTCCAAAAAACATGCAAATCTGGTGACAGGTGACGGGGGACTGTCACGTGACAGGGGACGGGGGCTTGTCACGTGACAGGGGACGGGGGACTGTCACGTGACAGGGGACGGGGGACTGTCACGCTTGGCGCATGACAGGTGACGGGGGAGTGCCGCGCGGGCAAAGATGCGCCGGGCCCGTCGTGCAGACGAACCCGGCGCTCGCGTGCTTCTTTGTGCGCGCTTCTTAAAGTGCGCGCTTCTTCTTGTGGCGCTGTACTACTCCCCGCCCTGCATCGGGCACCAAGGACCGCGCTCGTCCGAGGTCAGGATCACGGGCCCGTCCGCCGTGATTGCCACCGTGTTCTCATAATGGGCGGCCGCTTTGCCGTCGACCGTCTGCACGGTCCAGCCATTGGGCCACGTGCGCGTCTCGTACGAGCCGAGCGTAATCATCGGCTCGATGGCGATGACCATGCCTTTTTGCAGGCGGACGCCACGGCCGCGCTTGCCGTAGTTGGGGACGGCCGGGTCCTCGTGCATCACGCGTCCCACGCCGTGCCCGGTGTAACCGCGCACCACGCCGTAGCCGTTGTTCTCGGCGAGCGTCTGGATGGCGTAGCCGATGTCACCCAGGGTGTTGCCCGGCACCGCCTCGCGTATGCCCGCCTCCAGGCAGTCGCGCGTGACTTCGCACAGGCCTTTGACCTCGTCGGATACGGTGCCCACAAAGAAGGTCCATGCGTTGTCGCCGACCCAGCCGCCGTACGTGGCGCCCGTGTCGATCGAGATGATGTCGCCTTCGGCGAGCACCGCCTCGGAGGATGGGATGCCATGCACAATCTGCGCATTAATCGAGGAGCAAATGCTCGCGGGAAAACCGCTGTACCCCTTGAAGGTCGGCTTGCCTCCCCCGTCGCGGATCAGCTGCTCGACCGCCGCGTCGATCTGAGCCGTCGTCGCGCCGGGCACCGCCAGCGTGCCAGCCAATCTCAGCGCCGCCTTGGAAAGCGCGCCGGCCCCCTTCATTTGCTGTATCTCTGAGGCTGACTTGATGTGAAGCATGTCTTTGTCTCTACAGCCCGAGGAGCTTCTTGACGTCGGCGTACACCTCATCGACCGGACGGTCGCCGTCGACCTCCAGCAGTTTGCCCTGCTCTTTGTAGTAGCCGATCAGCGGGGCGGTCTGGTTCTGGTAGGTGTCCAGGCGCTTCTGGATGGTCTCGGGCTTGTCGTCGTCGCGCTGGTACATCTCGCCGTCGCAACGCGGGCAGACCGTGACCTCGGGGCCGGCTGTGTAGCCGCAGCTCTTGCAGGTGCGGCGGGAAGACAGGCGCTTGATGATGACGTCAAATTCCACGACCACGGCCAGGGCGGCGTCGAGCTTGATGCCCTCCGCGTCCAGCATCTGGTCGAGGACCTCGGCCTGCGCGGTGTTGCGCGGGAAGCCGTCGAGAATCCAGCCCTTCTGCGCGTCGGGCTCGGCCAAGCGCTCCTTCACGAGGTCGACGACCAGGCTGTCGGGCACGAGCTGGCCGGCGTCCATGTAGCTCTTGGCCTGCTTGCCCAGCTCGGACTGGGCCTTGACCGCGTTGCGCAGCAGGTCGCCGGTCGAGATGTGGGCGACGCCGTACTCTGCGACGAGCTTCTGCGCCTGGGTGCCCTTGCCAGCGCCGGGGGCGCCGAGCAGTACGATGTTCATGGGGACTCCTTCCGTAGGATGTGCACGAAGATGCATCTCTTGGCTGTTCCGGCCAAACTCTGAATCCATGATACACGTGCTGGGTGCCGCAAGCACCAATGCCTCCGCGAGCGATGCGCAAGCGATGCGCGCGAGACATTCCCGTGAGTATTTAGCCGGCGAGGCCACAGATTCACGTGAGGGTATCCGGATCATTCCCTCCCACCCAGGGTTTTCCGCAATTCCGTGCAAAACACCACCTCAGAGGGTAATTTGCCGCAAACACGTGGTTTCGATTCACCCCCTCACCCACAGTTTTCCGCAAATCCGCGCAGAAACCTGCCCAGGAGGGGCGATTGCCGCTAGCGGCGTTCCGCAGTTTACCCCCTTGCGCGCGATTATCCGTAAATCCGTGCAGCTACCTACCCAGGAGGGGTAATCAAACTCAACCATGCGTCTTGGCAAAGACGAGCAAGGGGTGCATGCGGAAGCACGTGAGGCGCACAGTTGCACACGGACGCGCGGTAGCACACGAGGCGTGCGAAGTATCACGCGGGGCGCGCGGCAGCTCGCGGGATGCACGCGTAAAAGTACTGGTAGCCTTGTGTATACGGATGACGTGTAATACATAAAAAGCCCACCCCGGCTTTTCCGGGGCGGGCTTGTGTTCTTTCTACGCGCAGAGCGCGCTAGTTAAGCTGCACGTACGGTGGTGCGGCGCGCGGCTCGTACGCCGGCTACTTGAAGAAGCCGTCGTAGTCGTGCATCTTGAGCTGGGACTCCAGCGAGGCCAGGGTGTCCATCGCCACACCGACCATGATCAGGATCGACGTGCCGCCGAACGACTGGATCAGGCTGTTGTTGGTGAAGGAGAAGATGATCGACGGGGCCACCGCCAGCACCGCCATAAAGATGGCACCGGGCATGGTGACGTGGTCGAGCACCGACTTGATGTACTCCGCGGTCGCCTTGCCGGGACGGATGCCGGGGATGAAGCCGCCGGACTTCTTGAGCTGGTCGGCCGTCTCCTCGGGATTGAACACCATGGCGGTGTAGAAATACGCGAAGAAGACAATCAGGACCACGGAGAGAATCCAGTTGACCCAGCCGGAAGACACGGCGTTGGCAAACACCTGCATCCAGTTGACGTTGGGGAAGAAGACCGCGATCTGCGCCGGCAGGTAGAGAATCGCCGAGGCGAAGATGATGGGCACGACACCGGCCGTGTTGACCTTGATGGGCAGGTAGGTGGTCTGGCCACCCATCATCTGACGGCCCACCACGCGCTTGGCGTACTGTACCGGGATGCGGCGCTGGCCGCGCTCGATGTAGACGATCACGGGGATGATCGCGCAGATCACGACGAGGGTCAGGATTGTCACCAGCAGCCCGCCCGAGGTCATCACCGACGAGATGATGGCGGAGGGCAGACCGGCCATGATGTTGGCAAAGATGATGAGCGACATGCCGTTGCCGATGCCGCGCTGAGTGATGACCTCGCCGAGCCACATGATGATCAGCGAGCCTGCGACCAGGCAGGTGACCACGATGATGTCCTCGAGGACGCTCGGGATACCCATCCCCTCAAAGCTCATGCCGTAGGCAGCGCTCTTGAAGAGGAAGAGGTAGCCGATAGCCGAGATCAGCGACAGCACCACGGTGAGGTAGCGCGTGTACTGCGTAATCTTACGCTGGCCAGCTTCGCCCTCACGCGCAAGCTCGCCAAGCGACGGGATGACAGCCTGCATCATCTGCAGGATGATCTGCGCAGTGATGTAGGGCATGATGCCCAGCGAGAAGACGGACACACGCGAAAGCGCACCACCCGAGAAGAGGTTGAGCACCGTCAAGGCGCCGGAGCCCGAGGCCGCGTTTTTGTACGCGGCGAGCATGTCCTGGAAGGGCACGCCGGGCACGGGCAGGTAGGCGCCGAAACGGTACAGGGCAAGAAGAGCCACCGTGAGGAGGATCTTCTTCCTCAGATCAGGGATGCGAAGGGCGTTTTGGATGGCCTTTAGCACGCTGCCTCGACCTTTCCTCCAGCCGCCTCGATCTTTGCCTTGGCGGAAGCGGAGACCTTGTCCACCTTGACCGTGAGCTGCTTGGTGAGCTCGCCGTCGCCGAGGACCTTGACGGGGATGTAGTCGTGCTTGATGACGCCCTTGGCCATGAGGGACTCGGCGTCGACGGTCTCACCGTCGGCAAAGAGGGCCTCGAGGCGAGCGACGTTCACCGGAGCGTACTCGACGCGATTGTGGTTCTTGAAACCGGGGAGCTTGGGCAGGCGCATGGCGAGCGGCTGCTGGCCGCCCTCGAAGCCTGCGCCCTTGCCGCCGCCGGCACGGGAGAGCTGGCCATTGAGGCCGCGGCCCGAGTAGGTGCCGTGACCGGAGCTGTTGCCGCGGCCGACGCGCTTGCGCGCCTTCTTGGAGCCCTCCGCGGGACGGAGATCGTTGAGCTGCATGATGACTCCTAGTTCTCTTCAACGGTCACGAGGTGCTTGACCTTGAAGATCATGCCTCGGACGGACGGATTGTCGGGCAGGACCGCGACGTCACCGATCTTGCGCAGGCCCATGGCCTTGCACGTAGCGGTCTGATCGTGCTTGACGGAAGCGACGGCGCTGCGGACGAGCGTCACCTTGAGTGTCTTGTCGGCCATTGCTTACGCCTCCTTCCCGACGAACATCTCCTTGACGGAGAGACCGCGACGCTCCGCGGAATCCTCGACGGAGGAGAGCTCCTTCAGACCCTCGGCAGCGGCCTTGATGATGTTCAGGGCGTTGTCAGTGCCGAGAGACTTGGCGATGACGTTGGTGATGCCGGCTGCCTCAAAGAGGGGACGGACCGGGCCGCCGGCGATGACGCCGGTACCGGGGATAGCCGGCTTGATCAGCACGCGGCCGGCGCCAAAGTGGCCCAGCACCTCGTGCGGAATGGTGCCCTCGTCGGTGACGGGGACCTTGAACATGTGCTTCTTGGCGTCCTCGACGCCCTTGCTGATCGCCAGAGGCACCTCGGTGGAGCGACCCTGACCGAGACCGACGTTGCCCTTGCCGTCGCCCACGGCCACGAGAGCGACGAGCGTCATGCGACGGCCGCCCTTCACGGTCTTGGACACGCGGTGGATATAGACGACGCGCTCCTGAAGGTCGGAGTCCTGGCGCCTGCGATCGCGCTGTTCACGTGCCATTAATTTCCTCCTAGAACTTCAGGCCCGCTTCGCGGGCACCATCTGCGAGAGCCTTGATGCGGCCGTGATAGATGTGGCCGCCACGGTCGAACTTGACCGCGGTGACGCCGGCGGCAAGCGCGCGCTCGCCGACCAGCTTGCCGACGAACTCGGCGGCCTCCTTGTTGGAGCCGACCTTGCCCGTGGCGCGGAACTCCGGCGACAGCGTCGAAGCAGAGCAGATGGTCTTGCCATCGGCATCGTCGATGACCTGAGCGTAGATGTTGGCATTCGTGCGATGCACGGTCAGACGAGGGGCCTCGGCGGTGCCGAAGATCTTGGAGCGGACGCGACGCTCGCGGCGCTTCTGATTCGCCCTCTTCTTCTGATACTTGTTCATTCCTTCTCCTTTGCCGTGCCACCACCTGACGGGGTGATGGTCTTATCTACAAGGCAGGGTGGTTTTACTTGGCCGCCTTGCCGAGCTTCCTACGGATGTGCTCGCCCGCGTAGTGGATACCCTTGCCCTTGTACGGCTCGGGCGGACGCTTGGCGCGGATCTCGGCCGCGACCTGACCGACCTGCTCCTTGGAGATGCCCTTGACGGTGATGTGCGTATTGTCGGGCACCTCGAAGCTGATGTTCTCCGGGGCCTTGTAGATCACGGGGTGGGAGTAGCCCAGGGAGAGATCGAGGTCCTTGCCCTTGAGCGCGGCACGGTAGCCGACGCCCGTGAGCTCGAGCTTCTTCTCAAAACCGGTGGACACGCCGATGACCATGTTGTGGAGCAGCGTGCGGGAGAGGCCCTGCTGGGCGTTGGACTCCTGAGTGTCGTCGTTGCGGGTGACGGTGAGCTCCAGGGCGTTGGGGTCGCTGGAGAGCTTGGCCTCGGCGGCGACCTCCTCGATGCTGATCAGGCTGGAGAACTCGCGGTCGAGCTCGCCCTTGGGCCCCTTGACGTGGACGTGGTTGCCATCGACTGTCACGGTGACTCCGGCGGGAATCAGGACAGGCTGCTTACCAATACGAGACATGGTTTCCTCCTATCGATTCTCGCGACTACCAAATGTAGGCGATGACCTCGCCGCCGAGACCCGCCTTGCGGGCGTCGCGGTCGCACATCATGCCCTTGGAAGTGGAAATGACGGCAGTGCCGAGGCCGCCGCGGACGCGGGGCAGGTCGGCTGCCTTGCTATAGATGCGCAGGCCCAGCTTGGACACGCGCTTGATGCCATGGATGACACGGGCGCGCCTGGCACCGTACTTGAGGGTGATGTGCAGGGTCTTCTGAGGCTTGGTGTCCTCGACGGAGTAGCCCTCCACGTAGCCCTCTTCGGTGATGACGCGCGCGATCTCGACGAGCACCTTGCTCGACGGCATGGACACCTCGTCCTTGCCGGCGTTGCTCGCGTTGCGGATACGCGTGAGCATATCTGCAATGGGATCGGTAATCTTCATTGATCCTTCTCCTTAGTTCGTGATGAATCTGCACGTGCGGTTCGTTCGCTCCCGTGGGGCGAACGCCTCCACGCCAGTGCCCCGACTCCGCAGGCCTTGTTTACCAGCTAGCCTTGCGAACGCCGGGCAGCTCGCCCTTGAGCGCCAGCTCGCGGAAGCACTCACGGCACAGGCCGAACTTGCGATACACGGAGTGGGGACGCCCACAACGCTGGCAACGGTTCTGCGTGCGCGTAGAAAACTTCGGCGTGCGATTCGCCTTGACGATCATCGATGTCTTAGCCACAAATCCTCCTCTACGAAAAAACTCTCTCGGTCGCCCGCCTCTCGGGCAATCCGAGTCGATGCCTTTTTTACTCGGCCTTGAACGGGAAGTGGAAGGCGGAGAGCAGCGCCTTGGCCTCCTCGTTGGTCGGCGCGGTGGTGACGATGGTGATGTCCATGCCACGGGTGTGGTCGATCTTGTCGAAGTCGATCTCCGGGAAGATCAGCTGCTCGGTGACGCCCATGGAGTAGTTGCCGTGGCCGTCGAAGGAGTTGGGGTTGAGGCCGCGGAAGTCGCGGATACGGGGGATCGCGACGGCGATCAGGCGGTCCAGGAACTCCCACATACGGTCGCCGCGCAGGGTGACCTTGGCACCGATGGCCTGGCCCTCACGCAGGTGGAAGGTAGCGATGGACTTGCGGGCGTGCGTGACGAGCGGCTGCTGGCCGGTGATGGCGCGCAGGTCGGAGACAGCGCCGTCGATGGCCTTGGAGTCGGTAGCGGCCTCGCCGACGCCCATGTTGACCACGATCTTCTCGATCTTGGGGATCTGCATGACGTTCTTGTACTGGAACTGCTTCTGCAGCTCGTCGCGGACGACCTCGACGTACTGCTTCTTGAGGCGCGGGGTCTCGGGGGCCTTGGCCACGGCGACCGCCGCTGCTTCCTTCTTTGCCATTGTCGTGCTCCTTCTGTCGATCATGGAGGGTGTTATGCGCGGGGTCCGCCTCGCGCCTCCCAGGTCGGCAACCCGGGAGCCTATACGCGCTGCGTTCGAGGCAGAATACACCCCTGGCACAGTCACGCAAACAGTAAGGATACGTGTTTCGCCACAAAGATTCCAGTGTCAACGGCGCGTTTTTTCGGCCGACACACAATCGGGACACACGGGCGCGCGGGCACGCGCAAAGACGAACGTGGCAGCGGCATGCCTCACGACATGGCACAACCGCCAATCGACGCCTGCTTTGCAACCCGGACGCTAGACAGTGTGAGCCGGGCGGACTCAGCCGTGTGACCGCGTGAATGCCTGACTACAGCGCGGCGCGGACCGCATCCAGCATCTGCGCCACACGCACCGTCGCCGCGAGCGGCATCACCGGGGATTCCGCGGCGCCCGCGCGCACGAGGCCCGCGAAGTGCGCGATCTCGCCGTAGAAGTCGTCGACCACATACGGCGTGTCGATCGCGAGCGGCACCTGTCCGTCTTCGTGAAGCACCGCGTGCTGGCTGCGGTGGAGCTCGTCGAGCGTGAGGCGCCCGCCCGTGCCGATGATCGTCACCTGGCGCGGTCTGCGCTCGTCGGCCGCGCACTGGAGCCAGCCCGTCTTGCCTCCGGCAAAGACGAGCTCGGCGTCCGCAAAGGAATTGATCTCCCCGATGGACCGCGAGGTGCAGCGGCGCACCGTGAAGTCGCCCGGGAGCAGCGCGTCCAGCCAGCTCGCGCAGTAGGTGCCGCAGTCGTAGAGCACGCCGCCGCAGGCCGGGTCGCTCATATAGCTGTGCGGGTCGCGGATGGCGGCGCTCATCTCGTTGCAGAGCGAGGTCTCCACGGTCATGACCTCCCCCACCGCCCCGCGGGCGATGAGGTCCATGACCTCGGCGTAGAGGGGCACGAAGCGGGATTTCTGTGCCTCCATGAAGAGCGCGCCCGTCTCGTGCGCGACCGCGGCGATGTCCGCGGCCTCCGCGGCGGTCATGGCAGCGGGCTTTTCGCAGAGCACGGCCTTGCCCGCGCGCAGGGCGCGGACCGCCCACTCGTGGTGGAGGTTGTGGGGCAGGCTGAGGTAGACCGCATCGACCTCGGGATCGGCCAGCAGGTCCTCATGGGAGAGATACGCGCTGGTTGCGGGCACGCCGAACTCATCGGCAAAGGCTTGCACGTGCGCAGGCGTGCGGCCGGAAATCGCCACGAGCCGGCTGCCCGGCTCGTGCGCCAGGCTCGCTGCGAATCGATGCGCGATCGTCCCCGCGCCGAGGATGCCCCAACGGACCGTATCAGTCTTTGCCATGTCGCCCTCCTAGAGGATGTGCTCCATGCCCACCTTGTAGGGCTTGAGGCCCATGGACTCGTAGAAGCCCTGCGCCCGCGGGTTGCAGGACCAGACGTTGAGCGTGACGTTGTAAAAGCCGTGCTCGGCGGCCCAGTCGCACACATGGTGGTAGAGCGCGGAGCCCACGTGCTGGCCGCGCGCGGTCTCGTCCACGCAGAGGTCGTCGATGTAGAGGGTCTTGATGGGCTGCATGTTGTTGGAGTGGGTGAAATCCTGCACGACGCAGAAGGCGTAGCCGAGAATCTCGCCGGCCGGCGCGTCGTCGGCCACGGCGACCCAGATGGGACGGTCGTCGTCGGCGATAATCTCGGCGAGCTCGGCGTCGGTGTACTTGCGGGTGTTGGGGCGGAATAGGTCGGGACGGCCCTCGTAGTGCACCATCAGCACCTGGTCGAGGAGCCTGACGAGGCCCGGCGTGTCGGCGGCGGTTGCGCGGCGGATGTGCATGTGTTCCTCCTTCGTGGGTGGGCGCCCAGCGGGAATGCGTGTCTCGCCGCAGTATAGCATCGGGCTTCCGGCTCACTAATTTTTTAGCGGCCGCAGCTGTCTAATAGGAGCGCGAAGACGCTGCCTACGAGGCACGGCTGACAGACGCTGTTGGCCGCGGGCTTGCGGATATCGAGGCCGGAAGGTACGTCACGTCGCTGGATGAAGCCTTCGCGCGTGCAGATGAGATGAGGCCTCGCCTTGCATGAGACTATGCACCCCGCACGCCAATCCCATGCGGATGAGCCGCAGACGCCGCTGCGCATCACGGATGAGTTTATCGCCGGTCTCGCTGAGGTTCAGTCCGATAAGGCGCTGGCGAGAATATACGACCTGATAACCCTGCTTTCAAAGTATCCAGACTATGGTTCACCCGAAGTACGGCGCCCCCTCTCGCGTCGCTATGGCGCTGGGCTTCGAAAAATTGTGGCTGCCCCCTACGTCATCGTTTACCGTCACGCCGACGATACTGTCGAGGTGCTCGCGCTGGTGTGCGGGCCGTCCGTTACGTAAGCGCGCCGTCTGTGCACGGCAGCGTGCCGGGTATGGAAAGCGCACGGCTTGGGTATACTATGCGCTACCGAGCGGCGGTCGGACCGCGGCTCGGGAGTAACTTGACACTCGCATGGTGGCCCTGTGGCCCCACGACGGCGCGCAGGCGCGTGTCCGTCTTATTGTATGGGGGCGACTGGTTTCGACAGGGTGGTTCTGAGATGGGCAGCAGGCCGTGGTCTCCTCGCCACGTAAAACAGGGGTACCGTCAAATTGAATTGACGACAACGTTTATTCTTTCGAGCCTTCCATGGCTCTCGCCGCTTAATTTAAGCCTGGCGCGTCAATCCGGGGAGCGCTCCCGACCCCGGTGCGACGTCATCTAGGGAGACGCTCGTGCGCACGTGACTGGTATGGCGCACGCTAAGACCGAACCAGCTGGGACGCGCGGTGTTTGTCGCTGGACATAGCGCGCCCGAGACCGACCAGTGACTGAGCCTGGAGACACCTGTCAGGGGATTGCTTTGGACCGGAGTTCGATTCTCCGCGCCTCCACCATGTGTGCCCGCGGGCCGCGACCGGATACATGCTGGTCGCGGCCCGTTTTTTGTGCGTGTGCCAGGTGACGGGGGATCGTCACGTGTCACTCCCCCGTCCCCTGTCACGTCAGCACAGCCTGTCGCGGAGGTGGCGGAGTATCTGCGCATGGTTGTCGAACGCTAGGCTCGCCTCCGTCAGGTCGACCGGCGCCTCGGGCGTCCTGAGAGCCAGCACCTGAGCTCCTGCACGCAGCCCCGCCTCGACGCCGTATTTGGAATCCTCAATCACGATAGAGCGAGCCGCATCGACACCGAGCTGCGCAAAAACCTCGAGGTAGATTGCGGGATTGGGCTTGCTCTCCGGCATGTCGTGCCCAGAGACCACCACGTCAAAGGCACCCCCCAGTCCGCACTGGTCTATGACCTGCTCGAGGTCGCGCATCGAGCTCGACGAGGCGAGAGCCAGGGGTATGCCCTGACCGTGCAGCCACCAGATGAGGTCACGCACTCCCGGCATCTCGATATCCGCAAAGTTGAGAGGATTGCGCACGAAGTACTCGTCGAACGCCCGGGTCGAGAGACCCCGTGCTTCTTCCGTGGTGCAGCCAATATAGGGAGCGATGATCTTCAGCTGGTCTTTTTCGGATGCGCCGCGCAGGCGTCGGAGGTCTTCCGTGCTAAGCTCCGCCCCGCGCGAGCGGACAAACTCCTGCGTGATGCGCCCGTAGAGGGGTTCCGAGTCGACGATGATCCCGTCGTTGTCAAAGATCACCGCGGCGGGGCGCTCAAAGACGAGCCCATGACCGAACGCTCCGGGCAATTGGCACATGTGCGCCGCATGGTCAGCCGCCTCCAGCAGCGCACCTTCGCGCTCCCCCATCGCAGGCAGGGCCTTGCCCCTGCACCATCCGCGCCAAAGAAGAGCGATGACAAGCGCGGTGACGAACGAATCCCCGGCGCCCAGCGTGTCGCGCACAGGCCCCTCCGCCGCGCGGCCCCGCACGCACCCATCCCCAGAGAAGAGGAGCGGCGCGCACGAGGCCCGGGTAATGAGAACGGGGCACTCGAGGCCGGAGGAGGTATAGAGCCTCGCCGCCTCGTCCTCCGATATGCCGGAGCAGCTGAATTGCGCAAGGTCGATGTAGGGGGCGACGGCACCGAGGTACTCGGGAGTGCGGTACGCAGGCTTCTCGCCAAAGTCGAACGAGAGGACACCGGCGCGTCCGGCAAGCCTCGGGAGGTCGGACACGCATTTCGCATTGCAACTCGTGAGGATGGCGTCCGCCGCGTTCGTCTTTGCCAGCTGCCGGTCCGTCAGGGGTCGATAGCCCGGCCAAGCGTCACCGAGCTCGTTGCGGACCCAGCGATGCCCCGGACCATCAGGCACTTCGATGCAGCGCTTGGTACTTGCGCCCGCGACCGCCTGGCACGCAGAGGTATCCACGTCCTCGGCGCGAAGCGCCGCGAGGATCGCGCGGCCCCATTTGTCGTCAGCGATCGCGCCGACGTAGGCCGCGTCGCAGCCCAAACGCGCGGCCGAGACCGACACGTTGACGGCATTGCCGCCGGGATAGCCGAGGCCGCTACCCTCCCAGACATCAAAGACGTTGTCCCCGAGGCCGACCACCTGCATCAGTAGGCCTCCTTGCGATAGTAGCGACGGATGTCCAGGGAATGCTTGCAGACCACTTCCATATTTTTGGAGATGCGCTGCAGCGCCGCATTCATGACCGCGGGGCCGAGCAGGGCGCGCCAGCGGTCATCGATGCCGGGGAGCTCGAAGTCCGCTGCATCTATCACCGTGAGCTTGTCGGTGTGCTGCTCGGCAAATCGAGCGACGCGCAGGTCGAGGTCGCGTGTGGCTCCCTCCCCCACCAGCAGCGTGAGGGGCACGCCGGGCTCGAGCAACTCGAGAGTCCCGTGGAAAAAGTCCGGGCTGCTGACCGACTTGGTGCGGATCCAGAGGCTCTCCTCAAGCACGCACATGGCGTACGAATAGCACACCGGCCAGAGGTCGCCGGAGGCCACCCAGATGTGATACGGCTCGGCGTGGTAGGCATGTGCATACGCCACCGCGCGCTCATCGAACTGCTTGCGCACCGCGTTGAGCGCGCCGCCGAGCGACGCCAGGTTGTCCGCGAAGTCGGCATAGTCGGCAAAAGACCCGCGATCCGCCAACAGCCTGCCCACGAAGAGATAGAAGGGGAGCTCCAGAGGGCGACCGTCGCCGAAGTGGAAGTCGTAGTCGGACAGCTCCGCGAGGGGCGATGCGTCCGGGCCCGTAGACGAAAAAATCCTCGCGCCACGTTCCTTGAGCCAACGGGCCGCCGCGACCGTCTCCACCGTGTCACCCGACTTGCTCGACATGAGCACGAGCGTGCCGGGACCCACCATGTTGCATCCCGCCGCCATGAGCTCCGCCGCATGCACGCTCCTCACGGGCAGGTCGCTCATGCGGTCGATCATCAGCGCAAAGGGCTCCATCGTCGCCAGCGACCCGCCGACGGAGCACACGAGCACGTTTGTCACGCCGTCCTCGTACGCCCTGTCTGCCATAGCCTCGAGCTCGGCGCGGCGCGTATAGACGATGTCGGCACGGCGAAGAAAATCCTGCTCGTCGAAATTGACCATATCAGCCATACATACCTCCAATGAAAGGGCGAAGGAACGCCGTTGGCACTTCTTCCTGGCACATACAATAGGAGACTATGACTGGTTTACAATATGTATTTACTTATTGACATAATAACGTTACAAATTGACTGTTTTTGTTAGCATGTATTTCTTTTTTTATTTGCCGGGCATCTAAAAGCCGAGCATTCCGCTCGTCGCCCTATTTCACCAGATGACTCGGAATCAGTTCCTCCAGCATGAGGGTCCCCGTGTAATAAGACCAGGTAAACTCGACGATCTGGTTCGCTTCCGTACGCGAGACCTGCCGGTAGCGCAAGATGGGCGCGCCTTCCTCGACATCCAGGAGAGGCGCGACAGCTCCGTTCGCGAGGACCGCCTGCATCTGAGACCGCGCGGAAAACACGGGGGAACCGCACTGGCTCATGGCGTAATACAGGCTAGTGTTGTTGAAGTCGTACGCGTCCAGCCCGGGGTACAGCGCGCATGGGATGTAGGTCTCGAGGAAAAACCGGGGCTCCCCGTCGAGGTAGCGCAGGCGGACGAGCTTGTACACCTCCTCGCCCGGCGCAATATCCAGCGCCTCGGCGGCTTCTTTCGATGCGGGGCACCGATGAAAGACGATCACGTTTGTCGTGACGGTCTTGCCGATATCCCTCATCTCGTCAACGAAACTGCGCAGCTCATGATGATAGTACTGGCCAGATGTCGGGATATGGACCACCGTCCCGCGGCGGCGGCGGCGCTCCACAAACCCCTCGTCGGACAGCGTCTGCAACGCCTGCCGGACCGTCGGGCGGCTCACGCCGTACAGTTCGGCGAGCTGCGCCTCGGTCGGCAGGAGGTCGCCCTCTTTGTAGGTGCCGTCCTTAATCTTGCCCAGGAGGTCTTCCCTGATCTTGCTGTAAAGCGTCGCCATGGCGCCACACTCCAAATGCAGTTCATGAGCCGACAGACCGCTGGCCTTCGACGACGTCGTCCGTGGGCATCGTCCCGCCGGCAAGCGTCCAGTCGGGCAGGCTACCGCTCCACGGCTCCGGACGGGGCATTACTCCGTAATTGCGGCGGTAGGCTTTTATGTCATTACAAATTATGTTACCCTTCACAGGGTCTTATTGCCACTATCTGGCTTCTTGGTATTTCGTCTTCCGGAAGGAAACCCATGGCACGCTACACGCTCGACGGCTTCGCCCGCCTCGTCGACCACACCAACCTCCACCCCGACGCCACCGAGGACGACATGCGGCGCCTGTGCGACGAGGCCAAGAAATACCACTTCAAGATGGTCGCGATCAACCAGACGCAGTCCGCCTTTTGCGCGCGCGAGCTGGCCGGCACCGATATCGATACGGGCGCCGCGATCGCCTTCCCGCTCGGACAGACCTCGATCGCGGCCAAGACCTTCGAGACCCGCGACGCGCTCGCGCAGGGCGCCAACGAGATCGACTACGTCGTCAACCTCACGCAGGTCCGCGCGCACAACTGGGACTACGTGACCGAGGAGATGCGCTCCATCGTCGCCGTCTGCCGCAAGGCGGGCGTGCCGTCCAAGGTCATTTTCGAGAACTGCTTCCTCACCGAGGAAGAAAAACTCGGCCTCTGCCGCGTGGCACGCGAGGTGGAGCCGACCTTTGTGAAGACGTCCACGGGCTTTGGCACGGGCGGCGCGACCGTCGAGGACGTCGAGCTGATGAAGGCCAACGTCGGGCCAAACGTACAGGTCAAGGCAGCGGGCGGCATCCGCACCGCCGACGCTTTCCTCGCGATGGTCCACGCCGGCGCCACCCGCATCGGGTGCTCCGCGGGCATCCCCATCATCGAGGAGCTGCGCCGTCGCATGGAGGCCGACGGCGTCGACGCGCTCGAGGTGTAGTGCAAGCGCGTGTCACTCCCCCGTCACCTGTCACCCCGTGGCACCCCCGCTGGCGTGACACTCCCCCGTCACCTGTCACATAAAGAGGGGCGCCGAGTCTTTCCCGGCGCCCCTCTTCTGTAAACGTTTGTCTTGTCGCAGACCGCGGATTTACTCCTCGACCAGCTCGAACATGTCGGGGCCGACGCCGCAGACGGGGCAGACGTAGTCCTCGGGCAGCTCGGGCGTATCGACGGTAACCTCAAAACCACAGACGGTGCAGCGGAACGTGTAAGTCTTCTCGTCAGCCATTGTCGGCTCCTCTCTCGACGGTGCGCGGATGCGCAGCGCGTTGTGCGCTTGTGGGTAGTATACCCTGCCGGCCGTGAGGCGGGGAAGACAAACGCAGCGGGTCGCACCTGTCTTTCAAGGATGTGCCGCAGACGCCGACGGGAGACGCCCATCCCGTACGAAACGCCGAAAGAGGGGTCTATTTCTCCAGTCCCCGTCAGGGCCACGCCATCGGAAGGCCTCCGATTCTCGGCCTCCGCCAGCCTACCGACTGCGCTCCTTGAGTGCGCGCTGGATGTCGCGGTCAACCTGGCGCGCGGCGAGGTCGTGGCGCTTGTCATAGAGCTTCTTGCCGTGGCCGAGCCCAACTTGGACCTTCACGCGGTTGTGCTCGTCGAAGTACATCTGCAGCGGCACGACCGCCGTGCCCTTGTTACGGAGCTTCTCGTCGAGGTAGGCAATCTGGCGCTTGTGCATCAGCAGGCGGCGCCGACGGTCGGGGTCGACGCCCCAGGCGCTGCTATACGTGTAGGGATGGATGTGCATGCCCACGAGCCAGAGCTGGCCGCCGCGCACCACGCAGTACGTGTCGGTGATCTGGGACGGGCGCTCGCGCAGGCTTTTGACCTCGCTGCCAGCGAGCTCGATGCCCGCCTCCCACGTCTCGCCGATCTCGTAGTCGTGACGGGCGGTGCGGTTGCGCGCGATGACCTTGATCTGGCGCTGATCGGCTTTATTGGGCATCGCCGTCGCTCCTCTCGGGCGCGCCAGAGGAAGAAGAACCGGCGCAATCAGGCTCGGCGGGCTCGGCAGCTGGCGCAGGCTCCCTTTCGTTCTCGTCCTCGCGCAGGAGATGCAGCAGCGCCATCGCCGCGTCCTGGCCCACGAGGTCGCGGGCACGCAGGGTGAGGCGGGTCGCGAGGTCGCGCTGGCCCAGGTCGGCCGCATCGCTCGCGCACAGCAGCAGGCAGATGGCGATCTCGGCGTTGGCGCCGTCGGGCAGGCCCTCCGCGGCGAGCACGTCGCGGGCCTCGGCGTCGGTCAGCCCGTCCGGGTCGTGGTCGGTGCCGCGGGCCTGGTCGACCGCGGCGTCCGTGGCGCCGTCGCGCGCGTTGAGCCGCCGCGCCGCCCGCAGCGCCGCCGCCTCCGCGCGCGGCTTCTGCTCTACCTCGAACCAGCCGGCAAAGTTCACAAACGCGCGCGCCAGGTGCCTGACGTCGCTCGCGCGCTCAAAGACCGAGTATGTGAGCGCCAGGTACTCCTTCACGTCGCCCGACACGCGGTAGAGGTCCGCGAGGTTGAGCCGGTGCTCGCAACCCATCGGGTTCCAGCGGACGGCCTGCGTCAGCGCACGGCGGGCGGCGTCGTAGTCGCCCAGGCGCACCTCGGCAAACCCCAGGTCGCCGTACAGGCGCTCGAGCGGTTCACCGACATCGCGCAGCTCGCGTGGGTCGTTTTCCACGCGGCGGTACGCGAGGCGCTCAAAGATCGTGGGGAAGCTGAACCACTGCAGCTCGTCGGTCGTCGGGCAGTTGCGGTCGACGTACTCCTCGGCGTCCTCGGCGAGGCGCGCGAGCAGGTCGGCCGCGAGCTGGTCCTCGCCGTTGACGAGGAGGCCCTCGGCGCGGTTGAGCTCGTCTTCCATGGTGCTATGTGCAGGCATAAAAACTCCTTCTGGATGCGTGTGGCTAGTCTACCCCACTCGGCGCGCGGCAAGACGGACGGTGCGCTAGCGGCGGCCGCCCGAGAGCGCGAAGTCGATCTGGCCTGTGGCAGCGTCTGCGCGCACGACGCGAACGGCGACGCGCTGGCCCACGCGCCACATGCGGCCGGACTCCTCCCCCACGAGCGCCATGCGCGCGTCGTCGTACACAAAGTACTCGTCACCCAGTGCGCGCACGGGCAGCAGGCCCTCGGCGCACGTGTCGTCGAGCTCGACGAAGAGGCCGAAGCGCTCGCAGCCCATCACGACACCCGAGAAGTCCTCGCCGATGTGGTCCGCGAAGAGCTCGGCCATCTTGAGCTTTTGCGTCGCGCGGGCGGCCGCGTCGGCGGCGCGCTCGATGTCCGAGCAGCTCCGGCAGATCTGCGGCAGCTGGCGGGCGACCGCGTGCTGCTCGCGCGACTCCACGTGGCCGTGCAGCAGCGCCTGCAGCGCGCGGTGCACGACGAGGTCGGGATAGCGGCGGATCGGGGACGTGAAGTGGCAGTACGCGTCGGCACCCAGCGCGTAGTGGCCGTCGTTGTGCGGCAGGTAGACGGCGCGTTTCTGGGCGCGGAGCAGCAGTGCCGTCACAAGCGGGGCCGCCGAGGTGCCCGCCGCGGCGCGCAACACATCCTGCAGGGCAAAGGGACTGCCCGCCACCAGCGCCGCCTCCTCGCCCGGGTCGACGACCCCCAGCTCGCGCAAGACGGGCAGCGTCCCCTTGAGGTCGTCGGGCGCGGGGCGCTCGTGCGTGCGGAAGGGCGCCGGTACCTCGGCCTGAGCCAGCATGCGGGCCACGGCCTCGTTGGCGAGCAGCATGGCCTCCTCGATCAGACCGGTCGCGCGGGTGCGCTCGCGGACCGAGACGCCCGTGGGGCGACCGTCGGCGTCGAGCGTCACCTTGGTCTCGCGCGTGTCGAAATCGACGGCGCCGCGCTCGCGCCGCCGCTCGCGCCGCAGCCTGCCGATCTCGTCGAGGATGCGCAGCGTCTCGGCCACATCTGGCGGACAAGCGTGTGCCACTCCCCCGTCACCCGTCACGTCTCGTGCCACTCCCCCGTCACCTGTCACGTCGTGTGCCACTCCCCCGTCACCTGTCACGTCAAGCAGCGCGTCCACGGTGTCGTAGTCGAGGCGCGCGTGGGAGCGGATCACCGCGGGGAAGGCCTCGGCCGAGACCACGTCCGCCCGCGCGTTCAGCTCCATGCGGACGCTCATCGTGAGGCGGTCCTCGCCGGGCCGCAGGGAGCACAGGTCGTTGCACAGCCGCTCGGGCAGCATCGGCAGCACGCGGTCGACCAGGTAGACCGAGGTGGTACGGCCGCGCGCCTCCAGGTCGATCGGGCTGTCCCAGGGCACGTAGTGGCTGACATCGGCGATGTGCACGCCCAGCTCGTAGCCGCCGCCGTCCAGGAGCCGCGCGCTCACCGCGTCGTCGAAGTCGCGCGCGTCGGTCGGGTCGACGGTCAACGTGAGCTCGTCGCGCAGGTCGCGGCGGAGCGGGTCGGCAGCCAACGCGCGGTCGACGTCGAGCGTCAGACCCTCGGCCTCCGCGAGCGCGGCGGGCGAAAACGCCGTCGCGAACCCATACGACGCGATCACGGACTCCACGCCCAGGTCGAGCTCCTCGGTGCTGCCGAGCCGCGCGTCGATCGTCACGACGCCGGCGCTGCGCCGGTCGGGGTACTCCAGGATATGCACGCGCACGACGTCGCCCGCCCGCACGCCGCAGCGCGCCGCGCTCGTATCCTCGGGCAACACAAAGAAGTCGTGGCGCAGGCGGGCGTCGAGCGGCCGGACCACGCCCAGCGGATCGGCCACGTCGTAGGTACCGACGAAATCCGCTGTGGCACGCACGACCACATCACGCACGACCGCCACCAGCTCGGGCCCGCCGCGCCGCACGAGAGACACGCGGACCTCGTCGCCGTTCATGGCCTCGCGCAGCCCGCCGCGCGCGACGGCAAAGACGCCCTCTGCGGTCTCGACCGTGGCACGTCCCTTGCCCGACACGCGCAGCGTCCCCTGCACGACCGGGGACGGCTTGCGTGTGCCCCGCTGATTGCGCGGGCGGTACGCCCGTCTTTTTCCCATGCTTCCCCTCCAATAAGACAATCGGTGCGCCCGCACACGTCACGCCCCGGTACAGCGTATGTCCGTCTTCACAAAAAAGGGCGGCACGACCTCTGCCGCACCGCCCGGACCGTACCTAGTATGTACCCAGCCTAGACCTTGAGGTAACGCCTCATCGCGATGGCCGAGCCGAGCAGGCCGAGGATCAAGCCCACCAGCAGCAGGGCGCCGTAGGTGGCGTAGGTGATCCGGTTCGGGATCTGGAACGACAGGAAGGACATCGCATTCTGCAGGCGCGGCAGCAGTGCGCCCGTCGCGGCATGGAGCGCGACGATCGCGAGGATCGCGCCGATCAGCGCCTGGATTGCGGCCTCGGCAACAAAGGGCCCGCGGATGAAGCTGTTGTTGGCGCCGACCAGGCGCTCGATGGCGATCTCGCGGCGGCGCGCCGAGATGGCCAGGCGGATGGTGTTGTTGATGAAGATAAAGGCGACGAAGGTCAGCATCACGACGAGCGCGACCGTGGCGATACGGATGTAGTAGGTCACGGAGAAGAGGCGCTCAACCGTCTCGCGGCCGTAGAGGACCGAGGCCGAGACGTTGTCGGGATCGTCGCAGACCGCCGCAAAATCGCTGTCGGCCGTGAGCTTGTCGGCAACAGCCGAGACCTGCTCAGGGTCGCTCAGCTTGATCACGAGGGAGGCGGGCACGGGGTTCTCGCCGTCGAGCGCGGCCACGGCCTCGTTGGCGTTGCGGTTGCTCATCGTGTTGCGGTACTCCTCGAGCGCCTCGTCCTTGCTCTTGTAGGTGACGGACTCGACGTTGTCCCAGCCCTGGACCTTTTGCTGCAGGGCATCGACGGCCGCCTGGTCCGCATCGTCGGACAGGAAGGCCTGGATTGTCACGCGGTCCTCGACGCTGCCGACGAGGCCGGACAGCATCACGCTGCCCAGGACGAAGGTGCCGATGACAAAGAGCGAAAGGAAAATGGTGACGATGGCGCCGAGGCTGGTGCCGAAGTTGCGGCGGGTATGGCGGAACGCCTCGCGGATGGAATAGCGGAAATTATAGAGCCCCATAGTAGCCGTAGCCTCCCCTCTCCTGGTCGCGGACCACGTGGCCCGCCTCGAGCGCGATGACGCGCTTGCGCATCGAGTCGACCATCTCGCGGTCGTGGGTCGCCATCACGACGGTGGTGCCCGTGCGGTTGATGCGGTCGAGCAGCTTCATGATGCCCAGCGAGATGGCCGGGTCCAGGTTGCCGGTCGGCTCGTCGCACACCAGCAGCGGCGGGCGGTTGACCATCGCGCGGGCGACGGCCACGCGCTGCTGCTCGCCGCCGGAGAGCTGGTCGGGGAAGCTGTCCATCTTTTCCTCCAGGCCGACGAGGCGCAGCACCTCGGGCACCTGGACCTTGATGACGGAGCGGGGCTTGCCGATGCACTCGAGGGCAAAGGCGACGTTTTCATAGCATGTCTTGTCGGGCAGCAGTTTGAAGTCCTGGAATACGCAGCCGAGCTGGCGGCGCAGGTACGGCACCTTGCGGTTGCGCATGCGCGTGAGGTCCTGGCCGGCCACCAGCACCTTGCCCTTGGTTGCCCTGAGCTCGCGCGTGAGCAGGCGGATAAAGGTGGACTTGCCCGATCCCGAGTGGCCGACGATAAAGACGAACTCACCGGGGTAGATGTCGAGGCTGACGTCCTGCAGCGCGGGCTTGTTGGGCTGCGCCGGGTAGACCATCGTGACGTTGCGCATGGAGATGGTCGGCGTGCCGGTGCGCTGCACCTCGACGGCGGGGGCGCTGCCCAGCTCGTCGTAGATGTTGCCGCCGCCGTCCGGGGTCGCGACGTCGGCCGACGCGGTCTGGGCGTGGACGGCCTCGGGCTCGCCCGGGTCGGTCGGCTCGGCCAGCGGGTCGGGGATGTTGGCGCGCGCCGAGACGGTCACGTCGGCGGGCGCGATGATGTCGAACGGGTCCGCATACGGGTCCGCGTCCGCCGCCACGGCAGGGTAGGCCTCCTGCGCAGGCATCGGCGCCATCGCGGAGGATGCGTCGAGCGGTTGTTGAGCGGTATCCGCGACGGGAGCAGGCTCGGTCACATCGGCGTCGAGCGAGGCAAACGCCTGCTCCTGCGCTGTGTCCGTGCCGAATACGCCCTCGTCCGTTTCGCCCTGTCGCTCTGAGCTGCGAAAGTGATGTGCCACAGGTACTCCTTTGTTCTATTCGCGACATGGACAGACGGCAATATCTTAGCAAAAGAGCCAGGACTCCCCTTAATGCTCACAGAGAGACGAGAAGACAAACAGGCGGTAGCACCCCGTGCGACACCCACGCGCTAGAAGCGCACCGTGTAGGTGGCACGATCCTCCGGGGTGAGCGACACGTTGTATTCGATGACGGCCCCGGCGACGTCGTAGCTCAGGCCGCGCACCGTCAAAGCCACCGTACCCGCCGGCACCCCCAGATGGCGCGCCTCGCGTGCCGCCAACGTGGAGACGCCCATCTCCTCGCGCACGCGGGAGACGGCGTGGCCCAGGCGGGCGTACGAGTCGTAGAGCGAAAAGACGGACGGGTCTACATATTCGATACCCGGGACCGTCGAGCAGGGTATGAGGGTCTGTTCCAGAGAGCGGGGGCTGCCGTCCACCACGTTGATACGGCGCAGGCTGACGAGAAGGTCATCCTGCCCCACACCAAAGAGGTAGGCATAGAGCGGGCCCGCCTCGCGAAGCCCCCAATCGATGATGCGCACCTCGGCCTCGTGCATGCGCTGCTGCTGATGGGCACGGAAACCCTGCGGCGGACGGGAGGTAATCCGCGCGTCCCCCACGACAAAGGCGCCTTTGCCCTGCACGCGACAGACGAGACCCTCCTCCACCAGGCCGTCGATAGCGCTGCGGGCCGTCAGGCGCGTGGTGTCGTAGGCAAGCGCCAGCTCGTTTTCCGACGGTATCGTGCCCCCTATGGGGTAGGTGCCATCCTCGATACGGCCACGCACGTCTTCCCGGATGACCAGATACTTTGGCCGTGCCGATATGTCCTTTTCGTCTTTCATCAACGCCCGCTATCCAAAGAAGTCGTCGACCGTCGTATCGCTCACGATCGCCATGCGCCCGGGCACAAACACCTCGCGGTAGCACTCCACCGGCACCAAGCCATCGTCGCGGTTGGTGCCCTCCACGCACAGGGTCGGCATACCCTCCTCCACGGCCAACAGACCTGCCTCCTCCGCAGAGACATGCTCGACCGACACCTTGGCGACGTTGTGATGGGCCACGATGCCGTAGTCCTCCTCGAGCACGCAATAAAGCGAGGTGGTCGCGTAATCATAGCGCTCGAGGCCGGGACAGCGCACCAGGTTGAGCCAGGAATCCTGCAGGCAAACCGGGTTGCCGTCGGCCATGACCAGCCGCCTGAAGCGATAGGCGTCGTCACCCTCGAGGATCTCCAGCCGAGCCGCCACGGCGGGCCCCGCCGCCTCGACCGCGGCGGAAAGGATCCGGTAGGAGGGCTTCATTCCCGCCTTGCATATGCTGACGTTGAAACCCTCGTCGCGCTGCAGAACGAGCTCTGGCGGGTGAGGCAACACATAGTTGCCCGAGCCCCACTTGCCGTCGAGCACCCGCAGCTCACCGAGGGCACCGAGGGCACCGCGCAGGCTGGTGCGCGAGACGCCCAGCTGTTCGCAGAGCTCGCGCTCGGGGGGCAATGCCTGACCCGCCGGTATCCGCTCCTGCAGTATGAGCGCCAAGACACCCTCCAATGCCCGCTCACGCGGGGAGGCATCATTGCGTGTCATCTCAGCAGCGCCTCGATCTCACTCTCGAGTTCCGCAAAGTCGGAGCAGGTGAGCTCCACGGCCGACGGGTCGTGCGGAGCGCCCGCCTCATCGCGCGCGAAGTGTACCACACGCATGCCGGCGCGCGCCGCCGCCTCGACGCCGTAGGCAGAGTCGTCCACGGCGAGCAAGTCGACCGGCCGCGCACCCAGGCGCGCGCACGCCTCCAGGTAGATTGCCGGGTCGGGCTTGGCGCGCTCGCAGTCGCTGCCCGTGACCACGGCGTCGAAACGGTCGCGCAGACCCGTCTGGTCCAGCATGGCGTTGACGTCAGGGGCCAGGCTGGAGGATGCCAACGCCAGCCTCAGGCCGCGCGCCTTGAGGCTGTTCAGCGCCTCGGGTGCGCCCGGCATCACAATCGCCGCATAGTCGATGGGATTCCGCATGACGTACTCGCGCTTGCGGCGTCCTGCGACCTCCGGGCTCACCCCCATGATGCGGCCCAGCACCACATTCTCGACCTCGTCGCTAGCACCGTAGAGCTCACGATAGGAGGCGTCATCCAGCTCATAGCCGTAGTCGGCAAGGACACCCTTGTGTATGTCGTGCCAGGCGCGCTCGCTCTCCACCAGCACGCCGTCCATATCAAAGACAACCCCTGCGATACCCCTGGCGCCCATGGGTCCACCTTCCGCACGTCACTATATCGCTTACAATACAAGATGCTAAGATTATAATACCAATTAACCAGTCACTCGAGCCATAGGCGAGATCCGCTCCGCAGACGGCCCGCTATCGAAGGGAGCACGCATGCCACAGCCCGAAGACATCACGATGATGACCTACATCAAGGAATCGCCCGCCCAGATCGCCGACAACGTCCGTCGCCGCCGCGAGCTGACACAGCCCCTGGTCGAAGCCTACCTGGCCGGCGATTTCCGCAACATCTGGATCGTGGCCTGCGGTTCGAGCTCCAATGCCAGTTGGTGCGCGGCCCCCTTCATGCGCCGCTACCTGGACCGCGACGTTGTGGTCATCAATTCCGCCACCTTCCTCTATGCGAGCTACGCCCCCAAGCCCGACACGCTGTGCTTCGTGGTCTCGCAGTCGGGCTGCTCCACCAACTCGGTGGAGGCGCTCGACAAGCTGCGCCGGATGGGCCGCCCCGCCATCGGCCTCACGGGCAATGTGGAGGGTGACTTCAAGGACCACGCCGACGTGCTCGTGGACTGGGGTGTGGGTACCGAGGTCGTCGGCTACGTCACCAAGGGCGTTGCCACCCTCGCCGAGTTCCTCATGCTCTTTGCCCTGGAGGCGGGCCGCGCACAGGGCAGCGTGAGCGACGCCGAGTACGACTCGCTCGTGGCACAGCTGGAGTCGGTACCCGCCGTCCATGAAGAGGTGCAGGCGCGCACGTCCGCCTTCTACGACCTGCACCGCAGGGATTTCCTGTCCATCCGCACCAACTACGTGTGCGGCTTCGAGCAGGCTTATGGCATCGCCTGCGAGGGTGCGCTCAAATTCGGCGAGACCATCAAAATCCCGTCCTCTGCCTTCGAGGCCGAGGAGTACAACCACGGGCCGAACCTGCAGCTCACTCCCGCCTACACGCTCTTCTTCGTAGACGATCTCAGCCAGGGCTCGGCCCGCATGCACCAGCTCTACCAGGCGGCACGGCATGTGTCCGACCACGCCTTCTTCCTGTCTGGGGATGCGGCGCAGGGCGACCCCAACGTCTTCGAAATCCCGGCTGACCGTCCCGCCGAGGCCCTGCTGGAGCCCCTCTACCTGCTGCCCTTCTTCCAGATCTGCGCCTACCGCGCCACCGACGAGCTGGGCACCTGGGAGGAAAACCCGCTCCTCAAGGAGGCCAAGAAGTACGCTCCCTCCAAGACCGAGAACATCCTCAAGGTCATGCCGTTGCTGTAAGCCGTGCCGCGACCGGTCGGCCGTCCATCGTCCGATGCCAAAGGGGCGGATCCAATGGGACCCGCCCCTTTTCCTTTCCTTGTTTGCATACGCCCAGCCGTCGCGGCGTACGACGCCGGCGGCTATATGCCGTCGGAGAAATCGTCCTCTTCCTCGGCTGGCTCGTCGAGCGTGAACTCCAGGACAGACGCCTTGCCCGTCTCTATGGCCTGCTCGGTCAGCTCGTCCAGAGTCATACCGTCGCGCTGCATGCAGGTCTCCACCAGCATGCCCAGGTTGAGCCCCGCCACGACCCGCACATTGCCGCGCGGGATGCCCAGCATAGCAGCTGTCTTGAAGGGCGAGCCGCCCACGAGGTCGCACAGCACCAGCACGCCGTCGCAGCCCGCAAGCTGATCGAACGCCGCCGTCATGTCCAGCCCGAGCTGATCGGTACCCGAGAGCGACGTGAAGTCGATCGCAACGAAGTCCTGCTGGGGTCCGGCGATGAGCTCTGCCGCACTGGTCATGCCAGTCGCGAAATGCCCGTGCCCCGTAACGATGATTCCTACCATACTGCCCGCCTTCCCGGCGGATCACCTCCAAATATAAGGGGTTCCGATGAGACCCATCGAGCCTTGCGGGACCTCGTCGGGTCCAATAAAAACGAGGTCCCGGGCCCGCGCACGCTGGACCCGGGACGCTATCAACACCAGACTGTGTGTCTTGCCAGCAAGCTTACATCCAGCCAAGCAGCGACATCAGCAGGCCAAAGAGGATGACGCAGCCGATAACGGCGATCGTGTTGGCGTTCTTCTTCTTGAAGAGCCAGTAGATCAGGAAGACCGTCGCGAGCGGCAGAATATTGGGCAGGAGGTTGTCAAAGACCGACTGCACCGTGGTGGAGCCGACACCGAAGACCAAGTCCTCGGAGAAGGCGATGCTCACGTAGCTGGGGATGAGGGCGCCGATGACCATGGTGCCCAGGATGCCCGCCGCACGGGTGAGGTACTCGGTGGACTGACCGATGCTCTCGACGGTACGGTTGCCCAGGCTATAGCCGAGGTGGGCAAACCAGATGCGGGAGAAGCCCACGAGCAGGTAGACCGCGATGTAGACCAGCGGGCCAAGCACGGAGCCGTTGCTGCCCAGCGAGCAGGCGATGCCCGCGGTGATGGGCAGTACCGTGAACCAGAAGATGGAGTCGCCGATACCGGCCATGGGGCCAAAGAGGCCGTTGCGGACGCCCTCGATCGTCTTGCGGTCGACGCCCTTCTCCTCCATGGAGAGGACCATGCCCTGCAGCAGCGTCGCCATGTGCGGCTCGGTGTTCATGAACTCCATGTTGTAGGTCATGAACTCCTTGAGGTCCTCGGGCGAGTCGCCATAGATCTTCTGGAACATCGGGAGCATGTTCATGGTCCAGCCGGGGGCCTGCATGCGCTCGAAGGAGAAGGCGATCTGCTCAAAGATAGAGTTGAGACCCAGCTGGGTGAGGTCCTTGTCGTCGAGCTTGTTCAGAGGCTCGCCCTTCTTATTCAGGGGAGTATCCATCTCATTAGATGCCATCGATATCACCACCGTCGTTCAGTTGGGCGTTTGCCACAGCGTCGTCAAGCTTCTTCTGGTGCGAGTAGTCGATATAGGCGAGCGCGGCACCGGCGATAGCGACGGGCAGGACGTTGGGCATCGTCAGGAAGGTGGCCATGATGAAGCCCAGGGCAAGGTACGGATAGGTCTCGGGCTTGAGGGTGGTCAGCAGTAGCATGGAGAGGCCGACTGCAGGAAGGATGCCGCCCGCGACCTCCAGGCCGTGGATGACCCACTGCGGGAAGGAGTTGACAAAGACCTGGATGGGACCCTGCAGCGCATACGAGCACAGGAAGAGGAGGAAGGCTACAACGACGCTCTTGAACAGTGTCGCGGCGATGACCGTGCTATTAAACTTCTTGACGTCGCCCTCCTTGGCGCAGACGTCGAGACGCTCGGGCACAAAGGAGTACACGGTGTTGAAGAGGATGCCGACCGCCTGTGCGAGCAGCGCGAAGGGATAGGAGAGGCCCAGCGCCGCCTCGGGGCTCTGGCCCGTGGTGTAGGCAAGCACGACCGTCATGACACCGGCGAAGAGGGGATCGGGCGGGACGGTGCCGCCGACGTTGGTCATACCCAGGTACGCGAGCTCGGTGACGACACCGCACTGGACGCCCAGAATCGGGTTGCCCAGGATGATGCCCGTGAAGAAGGTGCAGACCATAGGCCTGAACCAATAGAACGCCTCGGTCTGCTGATCGATCGAGCATATGAAGCCGACGATCAGGATCAGCAGGCCTTGACCCAACGTTAGAGCCATACACAGCCTCCTAACAACATGTCGACGCGCACGCCGACGCCCAACCGGCGGCGCGTGGCCTCCGGATGTTACCGAACCAAACTATCGATGAGATGCCGCGGGGGGGACGATACCCGACTAGAGGCCGAGGTTCTCGATCCTCTTGTCCGTGGGCAGCAGCTGGATGTAGAACTTCACGCCCCTGTCGGCCATGGCCTTGAAGTCGGCCAGGTCCTGGTCGCCAACGTATACATGGGGCTCGTGCCAGGTGTGCTTGCCCTCGCCCACGTGCATGTTGCCGATATTGACCTCTTTGATGGGCACCCCGCCCTCCACGATACGGCGGAGGTCCTGGGGGTTCTGGACCACCAGGAAGATGTGCTGACGCGGGCTGGCCTTACCGATGACATCGATCGTCTTTTGAATGGAAAAGAAGCGAATCCCCACGCCGTTGGCCTTGGCGGTCATAGACATGAGCGACTGCATCATCTTGTCTTGGGAGGCTTCGTCGTTTGCCACCACGAGCAGATTGGCTCCGCAGGCAACGGTCCAGGCAGCGCCGACCTGTCCGTGCACCAGGCGGTTGTCGATCCTCGTAAGCACGATATCAGGTGTAGGCAAGGTAACCCCCTTCTCCCCCGGCGGGCCCATGCGACGCCAGGCCCCACCGCCCTTCATTCAGGACAGTGTCATCCTAACACGTTCTTCCTCACAATTTTTTCAAACCTTCGACTTTACCTATTTTTAATACCACTTATTCGAAATCAATGCCACTTTTGGTGTTTTTAATACCAATTGACCTTGTTGGGCGTATGATGGAAATTGCTGCGAAACCATCCGGAAAGGCAGACTCATGGGACAGGGAATCAGAGCGACCGTATTGACCATCCTGGCGGTCTTTGTGCTGTCGTCAATCGCGGCTCAGCGCGTACGCGCACATGCCCAGAGCCTCATGGCGAGCGGTCTGGCCGCCGATACCCTTGCCTACCTGAGGCGTTGGTACGTGCGGATGCTCCTGCCCCGCTACAACTACCAATACCTGCGCTTCAACGCGGCAATTGCGGCAGCTGACGACGAACAGGCGGAGTCTGCGCTTAAGGTACTGCTGGCGACCAAGTCCAAAGGCAAAATGCGCCTTGACATCCTGCTGCGAGCCGCCCATTACTATCTCGGCAAGGGGCGCTATCCCAAAGCCCGCACCGCAATCGACGAGATAGAGGGCATGAGCGAAGGCAAGCCCATGGCGGAGAGCCTTGAAACCACCTACGCCATCCTCGCCAACGGCGATTGGTCGCATATCGCCGAGATGGAGTCGCGGCTGAGGGACGCAACCGACGCCGAACTCCCCTCGCTTCTCATGCTCCTCGCCCAGCAGTATGACAATAAGAGCGACCACAAACAGGCTGAGCACTACCGTCACCTCATGCGGGAAGGCCTCGACTGGTCGCCCAAGCATCCGTAGTCGCCCACGCGTCCGTAGAAGACTGACGCCCTGCGGAATCGGCCCACAGAAGCCGCCCCGCGGGCCGATTCGCCCTACGTCTCTAGAGCCCGGGCCACTCCGGCTCGGTCCATGTGTCACGCGCGGCAATCGCGAACGTCTGCGCATGGCGCACAAGGCGCATCTCTCCGCCGTCCAACAGCAGGTAGGACGAGTCGCCCGTCCGCTTACCCTCGCTGTCGCACATGGACATCGTGTCGCAGAAGCACAGGCGGACACGGCGCGCGGGACCAGTGCCAGACACCGTCTCGCATACGCTCTCGTTGGCCTCCGCAACGGCGTGCTCGGGGGCAACACCGGCGCGGAAAAGACGAACGGTCTCGACCGCCGTGTGGCCGACCGCCTGGTCGACGGGATACGGGTCGGCTATCAGGTCTTCGGGCTCGCCGTGGCATCCCAGCGGATCGTCGCGCAAGGTCGCCCAGCCAGCCGTATCGACCGCGTCGGCAACGGCTGTGGCATCAAGCCCCGCCGCTATCCCCGCGGCCTCCGCGTCCGCGCGCGTCACGCCGGCATGCGTGAGCAGCCACCCCTCCGCCACCGTCGCCCAGGCGAAGAGCCCCCGTCGCCCCTCGATCGTCTCGCGCACGGCCGGCGCGTACGCAAAGGGCCCCGTCAGGATCTCGGGATACTCGGGGTGCTCCTCTGCCGCCCGGACGGCATCGAGGTAGCCGGCCTCGTGGTTGCCGAGCAGGAGCGTCACGTCGCCGCGCCGCTCCGCCCACGCGACCACCTGACGGAAGATATCGAAATTGGCATGTTCGTCTTCAAAGGGAGGCCAGACGGGGTCGAGATAGTCGCCAAGACACACGATGCGCTCGGCACCCACAGCCGATGCAGCGGCGTCGATCTCGACTAAGACCTGCGGCTTTGCGTGAATGTCGCCGACGACCAGGGTGCGCATTTCATGCCTCCGCAGGCGCCGGGTACTCAAACGGCCCGTCGAGCTCCGCGCCGTTGGTCGCGATCACATGCTGGTACCAGTAGAAGCTCTTCTTGCGCGAGCGGTCATAGGTGCCCCGGCCCTCGTCGTCGAGGTCCACGTAGACAAAGCCGTAGCGCTTGGACATCTGGCAGGTGGACATGGAGACGCAGTCGATGCAGCCCCAGGGGGTGTAACCCATCACGTCCACGCCGTCGTCGATCGCGGCGCCGATGGCGGCGATATGGCCGCGGAAGTAGTCGATCCGATAGTCGTCGTAGATGCGGCCGTCGGGCTCGACCGTGTCGTGCGCGCCGAGTCCGTTCTCCACGATGAAGAGGGGCAGGTGGTAGCGGTCCCACATGTCGACCAGCGAGTAGTGCAGGCCGTCGGGGTCCATCTGCCAACCCCAGTCGGATGTGGGCAGGTAGGGGTTCTTGACGCCGGTCGTGAGGTTGCCGCCCACCTTCTCGCGCTTGTCGGCATCGATGCTGTCGACGACCGACTGGTAGTAGCTGAAGCTGATGAAGTCCACGGGGTAGCAGGCAAGAATCGCCTCGTCGTCGAGGCCCATGTCCACGTGGATGCCCTTCTTCTGCCAGTAGCGCTTGACCCATGCGGGGTACTCGCCCAGCGCCTGGACGTCGGAGTAGAAGTAGTTCTCGCGATTTTCCCGCTGGGCGAGCAGGATGTTTTGCGGGTTGCAGTCGAGCGGGTAGACCAGCGTGCGCGTGAGCATGCAGCCCATCGCGGCGTCGGGCACCATCTCGTGCAGGGCCTTGGTCGCCAGCGCGCTCGCCACAAACTGATTGTGGACGCTCTGGTAGATGATCTCCTCGTGCTTGTCGGCCGGGTAGCGGTCGAGCACGAGTCCGATCGTCGTGAAGCAGTGGCGAAAGACCGAGTCGATTTCGTTGAAGGTCAGCCAGTATTTGACCAGGTCGCCGAACTCTGCAAAGCAGGTCTTGGCATAGCGAACGAAGTGGTCGATCACCGCGCGGTCGTACCAGCCGCCGTAGAGGTCGGTCAGCGCGAGCGGCTGCTCGTAGTGGTGGAGCGTGACCAGCGGCTCGATGCCGCGGGCGCACATGGCCTCAAAAAGCCGGCGGTAGAAATCGATGCCCTCCTGCAGCGGCTCGGCCTCGGTCCCCGTGGGGTAGAGGCGGGCCCACTGGATCGAGACGCGCAGGGTCTTGAAGCCCATCTCCTTGACTAGGTCGAGGTCCTCCTCGTAGCGGTGGTAGAAATCGTTGCCGTGGCGGCGCGGGTACTCGTGCTCGTCGTCCGAGGCAACGGCCGCCGCGACCTGCTCGCTCGTCATACCCACCTGGGCCTTGTAGTCCTTGGGGTCCACGTGCGGCTTGTAGGTGGCGCAGTCGGCGACGGTCATGCCCTTGCCGCCCACATTCCATGCGCCCTCGCACTGGTTTGCGGCGAGCGCGCCGCCCCACAGAAATCCCTCGGGGAAGACGGACGTTGCCATTGCGGCTCCTTTCTGCAGCGGTTCTTTCCGTTGCTATTGCTCCGGCAAGACGATCTCGGACGGATACGCCCATTTTTGCAGCTCGGAGGCCGGTAGCGCCTCAGGATCGACAGCACCCGCCGTCAGCGCACCGCCCGTCGTCAGCGCGTGGTAGTAGAGCTCCGCGATCTCCTCCAGGTAGCAGGCGTTGAGGTAGGCGTCCTCCACGTCGCGCGCGCTCACGACCACCGCGCCGTGGCTGCGCATCAGGAAGGCATCGGCCTCGTGAATCGCGTCGGCCACGACGTCGGCCGCGGCCATGGTCCCCGGACGGCCATACGGCGCAACGGGTATGCGCGCCTTGCTCGGGTGCAGGTAGGAGGCCTCGTACACGATGGCCGGGATGGGGCGGCCCAGCACCGCAAAGGTCGTCGCGTACTGCGAGTGCGTGTGCGCGACACCCACGACGTCGGGGCGCTCCCGGTAGATACGCAGGTGGACGAGGGCCTCGGAGGTCGGGCGCAACCCTGTGGCCGCCTCGACCACGCGCAGGCCGTCCATCACGACGCAGTCCGCAGGCCGCAGCGCGTCGCGGTCCACGCCCGACGGCGTCACGACCACCAGGCCCGTCTCGGTGTCGCGCATCGAGAAGTTGCCGGATTTATGCTTGCAGAGGCCCTCGCTTTGAGCGCGCTTGGCCACTGCCGTCACCCGTTCCTTGAGCTCTTCCAGCATCGTATCCCCCGCTTCGGCACGCCTTCCAGCGCCCCATCCTCTTGGCGCGTCAGCGCGTGTAAGTCCGTCTTCGTGTCCGTCCTCAGCTCATAAAGACAGGCATGCCGCCCGTCTCCGCCGCCGCGGCGATCTGCTCCAGCGCTACGGCCACGGCATCCTCCTGGGTATCTCCGATGTGCCAGCGCGCGGCAGCGGCCACATCTACGTCGGCATTGGCGACCGTTACCGAATTCGGCACCGCCCGGATCATTGCCAGATCGTTCTCCGAGTCGCCGAAAGTCGCAATCTCGTCGGGCGCCACCCCCAACATCTCGCCGAGCGCGAGCGTCGCCGTGCCCTTGTTCCAACCAGCGGGCATGATGTCTATGATCTTTGCCACATTGGAGGGCATCACGAAATCCAAGCCCTCCACCTCGGCATTCAAACGGTCGCGCAGCGCCAGGATCTGCTCGCGTGAGCCGTCGCAGAGAATGTTGGTCTTCACGTAACGCGGCTCGGTCAGCTCGGCGCGGCTCATCTGCACATGGTGGTCTGGCCCGATGGTCGGATGGTGGCCCAGCCACTCGTCCCGTTTCGTCGCAAAGAAGACCTGCGCGGGATCGTAGAGGTCGTACACGGTCAGAAAGGCACCGAGATCCTCGCTGTCCAGGATGCGCTGGGTCGCGCGCAGCGGCTCGGCGTCGATCCAGATGGTGCGCACGTCCTCGCCACCCACGCGCAGGACCTGCCCGTTCACGAAGGCGCCCGTCGCATAGCAGCGCTCGTCTCCGCGAAACATCCAGCCCATAGCGCTCGGCACGCGACCCGACACCGGACCGAAGCGCAGTCCGGCGTCGAGCATGGCGTGAATGGCCGCGATGGCACGATCCGATGCGCCGTCCTGCCCCTTGGGAATCAGCGTGTCGTCGAGGTCAGTCAAGACAAGTTTGATCATGGGCTCTCCAGCTTGTTGCTCCGCGGTTCCGTCAAGCATACTCCAAGAAGCGCATCACGGCCGCCGCCCTCCCGTTATGCGTCTTGCATTCGCACACCAGAGATGCAGCGCAAAGCCTCACGCCGACGGAAGACGTCCGATCCGCTCCCACGCCGACGGAAGACGTCCGATCCGCTCCCACGCCGACGGAAAGCCTCCGATTTTTTCGGCCCACGCCGACGGAAGACGCCCGATCAAGCGCGACCGGGGAGTTTGTGGCAACGGAGCCCTTCCGTCGGCGTGGAAAAGACGAGATTCCCAAAATCGGAGGCTTTCCGTCGGCGTGGTGCAGGCGGTACGGGTAGGACGGAGGCCTTCCGGCGGCGTAGAGAAGAAGGGCGGCGCCGAGACCACATCGCCCCGGCGCCGCCCGCACGCACAAATATGAGGCTCCGCGTACTACTTCAGGAAGTCACGCACCTGAGCCGCGACGCCGGCGCCGTCCAGACCGTACTTGGCCAGCAGGTCGAGCGCGGGGCCGGACTCGCCGTAGACGTCGTCGATGCCGACCTTGCGCACAGGCGTCGGGCACTTCTCCGACAGCGCGCCGAGCACGGCGTCGCCCAGGCCGCCGATCACGGAGTGCTCCTCGACCGTCACCACGCGGCCGGTCTTGGCCGCGGAGGCGGCTATCAGGTCCTCATCGAGCGGCTTGATGGTATGGATGTTGATGACCTCGGCGTCGATGCCCTCGGCGGCCAGCGCCTCGGCGGCCTCGAGCGCGGAGCCCACCATGAGGCCGGTTGCAGCAATCGTCACGTCGGAGCCAGCGCGCTCCACGATGCCGTAGCCCAGCTTGAACTCGTAGGTCGCGGGATTATGGAACACAGGCGTGGCAAGACGGGCAAAGCGCAGGTACATGGGCCCTTCGTACTCGTAGGCAGCCCTGACCATCGCGCGCGCCTCGACGTCGTCGGCCGGGCAGCACACCGTCATGCCGGGGATGCTGCGCATGAGAGCGATGTCCTCATTGCACTGATGCGTGGCGCCGTCCTCGCCCACGGAGATGCCGGCGTGTGTGGCGCCGATCTTCACGTTGAGGTACGGGTAGGCGATGGAGTTGCGCACCTGCTCAAAGGCGCGGCCAGCAGCAAACATCGCGAAGGTGCTGGCAAAAGGTTTGCGCCCCGTGGTGGCGATACCGGCGGCGACGCCCATCAGGTTGGCCTCGGCGATGCCCACGTCGACGAAACGCTCGGGGTGTGCCGCCTTGAACTTGCCGGTCTGCGTGGCGGCCGCCAGGTCGGCGTCCAGGACCACCAGGTCGTCGTGCTCGTTGCCCAGCTCCACGAGGGTCTCACCGTAACTGACGCGTGTCGCTATCTTCTGCACGTCGCTCACAGCTCCTCACCTGCCTTCATGAGCTCGGCCATAGCCTGCTCGTACTGCTCGTCGTTGGGGGCCTTGCCGTGCCAGCCCACCTGGTCCTCCATATAAGACACGCCCTTGCCCTTGACCGTCTTGCAGACGATGGCGGTCGGGGCGCCCTTGGTCGCGCGCGCCTCGGCAAAGGCGGCACGCAGCTGGTCGAAGTCGTTGCCGTCGGCCACATTCACGACGTGGAAGTTGAAGGCCCGGAACTTGTCGTCGATCGGGCAGGCGGAGTTGACCTCGCCGATCGTGCCGTCGATCTGCAGGTTGTTGTAGTCGACGATCACGCAGAGGTTGTCCAGATGGTGGTTGCCCGCGAGCATCGCGGCCTCCCACACCTGGCCCTCCTCGATCTCACCGTCGCCCAGCAGCGCATAGACACGGAAGCCATCGCCAAACATCTGGGCTGACAGCGCCATGCCCACGGCGACCGAGACGCCCTGACCCAGCGAGCCGGTGGACATGTCGACGCCCGGAGTGTCGTTCATGTTGGGGTGGCCCTGCAGGCGCGAACCGATGTGGCGCAGGGTGGTCAGCTCCTCCTTGGGGAAGAATCCCTTCTCCGCCAGCACCGCGTACAGGGCGGGCGCCGCGTGTCCCTTGGACAGGACGAGGCGGTCGCGCGCGGGGTCCTGCGGGTTGGCGGGGTCTACGTGCATCTCCTCAAAATACAGGTAGGTGAGGATGTCGGCCGCCGAGAGCGACCCGCCCGGATGGCCCGACTTGGCCGCGTGCACACCTTCGATGATGCCCTTGCGGACCTCGTTGGCGTGCTTCTTGAGCGTGAGATTGTCCATGCGTTACTCCTCGGGAAGGATGTGAAAGCCCAGCGTGGCAATGTCTTTGGCAAAGCCCTTGACCGTCGCGACAGACAGCTCGTAGGGGGTCTTGCCGCGCTTGAACCACTTTTCGAGCACATTGTTGGGCACCGTGATGATCTCGACGCCCAGCTGCTCGGCCTGGGTGATGTTGTAGACCTCGCGGGTCGACGCCCACAGGATCTCGGTCAGGGGACGGTCCTCGGTGATCGCCACGGCGTGCTTGATCGTGGGGATCGGGTCCCCGCCCGCATCGGAGATGCGGCCGGCAAAGATCGAGACGTAGCCGGGGACGCCGGGGTTGAGCGCCTCGACCACGCGGTCCACCTGCTCCTCGGTAAAGACAGCCGTCACGTTCACGTGGACGCCCTGGTCAGAGAGCTTCTTGATCAGGTCGTAGGTGGGGGTGCCGTCGGTCCTGAGGCAGGGGATCTTGACAAAGACGTTATCACCCCAGGTCTTGATCTCGAGCGCCTCCTTCTCCATGCCCTCGTAGTCGTCGGCAAAGACCTCGAACGAGACGGACTTGTCGGGGATGGCCTCCAGCACCTTGTGGGCAAACTCACGATAGTCCGTGACACCGCCCTTCTTCATGAGCGAGGGGTTGGTCGTGAAGCCGTCGACACCCTTCTCGTTCATCTCAAGCATGCCTTCGAGGTTGGCACCGTCGGCAAATATTTTGATTGCCACGCAACTCTCCTTTCATGCGCCTCTTGCTCGCGTTGCGTACGTGCTCCGCTTACCTGAGGCATTTCCACCTCACAGGTTACTACCTCGTCCGCAAACGCGATAGCTCGCTACGGGAAAAGAGCAAATGTATGGAACCTCGACCGTCGGCTCCGGTGCGGCGTCTCGACCGTCAGCTCAGCCGGCCGAAGCCCTGACCGAACGCCTCGTGCACCTCGCTGATGATCACGATCGCGTCGGGGTCAAGGCGTGCCACGGCTTCCTTGAGCACCACCGTCTGGGACCGCCCCAGCACGCAGAAGAGCACCGGGCGCTCGTTGCCGCTCCAGACACCGCGAGCCTGCAGCTCGGTGCAGCCACGGCCCAGGTCGTACATGATCGCGTTGGCGATGGCCTCGTGATGGTCGGAAATGATGTAAGCCACGCGTTCGGTACGCGGGCCGTCGACCACCATATCGATCACCCGGCTGCTCACGACGAGCGCGATCACCGCATAGAGTGCATTCTTGAGCGAGAAGACGGGCACGGACGCCAGGATGATCAAGCCGTCGACCGCCAGGGCGACCGTACCGACGGAGGCGCCGGTCTTCTTGGCGATCATCTGGCAGATGATGTCCGTGCCGCCCGTGTTGCCGCCGGTGAGAAAGACAAGGCCGATGCCCCCGCCCACCAGCACGCCGCCCCAAATGGCAGACAGCAGCAGGTCGCCCGCGCCGAGGTTGGGCAGGAAGGGCGCGACCGCGTCGGTCAGGAAGCCCGAGACCAGGATGCCCGCGATGGAGAGCGTGACGTAGGTGCGGTCGTGCGTGCGGAGCTCCACATACACCAGGAGCAGCACGTTCATCAGGATGGTCTGGATACCGACGGGCAAAAGGAGGCCCGCCTGCTTGCCGATCGCATAGATGATGGTCGCGAGGCCCGTGAGGCCACCCGCGGCGAGGCCGTTGGGCACCTCGAAGCAGTCGATGCCGACCGCATAGATCAGCGATCCGGCCACAATCAAGGCGCCGTCACGCAGCGTGCTCCCGATGGGCCTGCGCCTCGTGCGCTGGTCTCGCGCCTTTTCTTTGGAAGACATACTCCGCATCTATGCCTCCTTCCCCTGGCCGATCGCCCAGCGGTGGTAGCCGATGATGAACTTGTCCAGGTCGCCCTCCTTGAGCACCGAGTCCACGTTGCCTGTCTCGACGCCGCTGCGCAGGTCTTTGACCATCTGATACGGGTACAGCACGTAGCTGCGAATCTGGTTGCCCCAGGAGATATCCGCCTGCGGGCCGCGGATCTCGTCGATCTCGCTCGCGCGCTTCTGCAGCTCCAGCTCGTAGAGCTTGGAGCGCAGGATGTTCATCGCAAAGGCTTTGTTCTGCAGCTGGCTGCGCTCGTTCTGGCAGGTCACGACGATGCCGGTCGGCAGGTGCGTGATGCGGACGGCCGAGTCGGTGGTGTTGACGCCCTGGCCGCCGTGGCCGTGGCTGTGGTAGACGTCGATCCGCAAGTCGTCGGGGTCGATGTCCACCTCGACGGTGTCGGGCAGGACAGGCAGCACCTCCACGCCGGCAAAGGTCGTCTGGCGACGCTTCTTTGCGTCGGTCGGCGAGATGCGCACGAGGCGGTGGATGCCATGCTCGGCGCGGAGCATGCCGTAGGCGTTGGGGCCGCTCACGGTGATGGTCGCGCGGTCCAGGCCGATCGCCTCGCCCGGGGTCGTGTCGTTGACGGTGACCTTCCAGCCGCGGCGCTCGCAGTAGGCCAGGTACATGCGGAAGAGCATCTCGCACCAGTCCTGCGCCTCCAGGCCGCCCTGCCCCGGGTTGATGTTGACGATGGCGTCGCCGTGGTCGAGCTCGTCGGTAAACCAGCTCGCCAGCTCGAGCTCGTCAAGATCGTGGGCCAGGCGCCCGCAGATGTCGGCCGCCTCCTCAAGCGTCTCTTCGTCCTCGAGCTCGCTGCCCAGCTCGAGCGCCGCCTCGGCGTCTTCGAGCCCCGCATGTGCCCTCTCGACCGCCGTCACGTCGTTTTTCGCCTGGGTCAGGCGGGCCATCGTCGCTTGCGCGGCCGCCGCGTCGTCCCAAAAGCCCGGCACCGCGCTCTGTCTCTCGAGCTCCGCGACCACCCCGCGCCGCTCTTCGATATGCAGATACTCCTCGATGCCCGCAAGCCGAGCCTTGAGCCCATCGATCCTGTCCTGTGATATGTCAGCCATAGTCAAAATCCCCTGTCGAAGCACGGAAGAAGAGATGAAGAAAAGCGCGCGGCAATCAAAGACAAGCGTTGCGATCGCACTTGAAGGCGGGCCGGCGCGTGGCGGTTGGCCCGCGCATGGCCGCCAAGCCCCCGCAGCTTGAAGAACCGATCCGAACAAACGCAAAAAGCTCGACCCCTCGCGTCGGCGTGCGCACGTCTCGTCCTGCGGCGTTCTTTGCCGTGTCTCGAGACTGCGTGTCGGCGCGAGGGGTTCGCCAGGCGAGGCGGCTGCGAACGGGTCGCAACTCCGAGCCCCGTCGCAGCCACCTCGCCTATCCTCAGCGATTCTTGCCGTGGCAATTCTTGAATTTCTTACCGCTCCCACACGGGCATGGATCGTTGCGCCCCACGCCGACGTACGGGTCGGGGTCATCTGCCTTGCGGTACGTCGCGGGCTTCTCCGCGGCACGGAGGTGCTTGCCCTGGCCCTGCACTTGCGGAGCATTGGCGGACTGACGGGCGACCGCCGAGTCGCGCTGGTCGCCGTCGACCTCGGCGGGGCCGGACAGGCGGGCGCCGCGCAGGTGGTCGGGCTCCGCGGTCTGGGCGGCCTGTTTTGCCGGCACACGGTTGAGCTGCAGGCGCAGGATGGTGCGCAGGAAGTCCTCGTACATGGTGTTGACGAGCTCGGTAAAGGCGCGATACGCCTCGCTCTTGTACTCGACGAGGGGGTCGCGCTGGCCGAAACCACGCAGGCCGATGCCCGTCTTGAGATAGTCCATCTCCTGCAGGTAGGCCATCCAGCGGGTGTCGATCACGCGCAGCATGACCTGCATGGAGAGCGCCTGCATGATCTGGTCGCCGAATTCCGAGCTCTTCTCCTCGTAGCAGTGGCTGACGTACTCGTCGAGCGCGTCCGCGATCGCCTCGATATCGTCCTCGGCCAACTCGGGCACATCGTCGCGCCCGGTGAGGTTGCGGGCCCAGTCGCGCAGCCCCTCGAGATCCCAGTTTTCCGGGTCCTCGCTCTCGTTGCAAAACTCACGGACCTTGCGGTCGACGGTCTCGGTCGTGACATCGCTCACGTGGCTCGTCAGGTCCTTGCCGTCGAGGATCTTGTTGCGCTCCTCGTAGATGACCTGGCGCTGCTTGTTCATGACGTCGTCGTAGTCGAGGACGTTCTTGCGCATGGAGAAGTTGATCTGCTCGACCTTGCGCTGGGCGCCTTCGACGGCCTTGGTCACCATCTTTGCCTGGATGGGCTCGTCCTCGGGCACGTTGTACTTGGTCATCATGTCGGAGATGCGGTCCATGCGGTCGCCGCCGAAGAGGCGCATGAGGTCGTCCTGGAGCGAGAGGTAGAACTGCGTCTCGCCCGGGTCGCCCTGACGGCCGGAACGGCCGCGCAGCTGGTTGTCGATACGGCGGCTCTCGTGGCGCTCGGTGCCGATCACGCACAGGCCGTGCGCGAGCAAGACGTGCATACGCTCAATCGCGCAGGTATAGGTGTAAACGTCGACGATGCGCGTGGCATCCTCCACAGACAGCGGCTCGTAGTCCCCTGCCTCACGTCCCTCCTTGACCGCCGCCTTGCTGCGGATCTCGTTGGCATACTCGCACAGGCTCCTGGCGCGTCGGGCACGGCTCGCCTTATAGGATTTCTCATTGAAGACACCCAGGTCGGTGAGGTCGACGCCCTCGTCTGCCTTGTACTTCTGCACCGCTGCGGGCCACTTTGCCAACTCGTCCTGAAGCTGCTGATTGCGCGCGTCCACATCGGCCTGTGAGATGCCGATCACGCCCAGGTGCTCGCGGACGTACTCCTGCGCCATGGCCTCGGCGTTGCCGCCGAGCAGGATGTCGGTACCGCGGCCGGCCATGTTGGTCGCGATGGTCACGGTGCCCTCGCGGCCCGCCTGCGCGATGATCTGCGCCTCGCGCTCGTGGTATTTGGCGTTCAGGACCTGGTGCTCGATGCCGCGTTTGGCAAGGATCTTGGACAGGCGCTCGGAGCTGTCGATCGTCGTAGTGCCGACCAGGCACGGCTGGCCAGCCGCATGACGCTCGGCAACGTCGTCCGCGACCGCGGCAAACTTGGCGTCGACCGTCTGATAGACCAGGTCGTCGTGGTCCACGCGGATCACGGGGCGGTTGGTCGGGATGACCTGCACGGGCAGGTTGTAGATCTCGCGGAACTCGGCGTCCTCGGTCACAGCGGTACCCGTCATGCCGGAGAGTTTGTTGTACAGGCGGAAGTAGTTCTGCAGCGTGATGGTCGCGAGCGTCTGGTTCTCTTCGCGGACGATCACGCCTTCCTTGGCCTCCACGGCCTGGTGCAGGCCCTCGGACCAGCGGCGGCCCTCCATGATGCGGCCCGTGAACTCGTCGACGATCTTGACCTCGTTGTCCACCACGATGTAGTCCTTGTCACGATGGAAGAGGTACTGGGCCTTGAGCGCCTGCTGCAGGTGGTTGACGAGCTGGCCGGACATGTCGCCGTAGATGTCGACGCCCAGACGCTCCTCGACCTTGCGCAGGCCCTGCTCGGTCACAGCGATCGTTCGCTTGGCCTCGTCCATCACGTAGTCGCCCACGGGCTCGGGGCGCTCGCCCGTAATCGGGTCGGGCGGGAACTCCTCGGCGCGCGTGAGGCCGCGGACCGCACGCGCAAAGTCCTTGTAGGTGCCGGCGGACTTGGTACCCGCTCCCGAGATGATGAGCGGGGTGCGCGCCTCGTCGATCAGGATGGAGTCGACCTCGTCGACGATGGCAAAGTTGTGCCCGCGCTGCACGCGCATGTCTGGGCGCGTGACCATGTTGTCGCGCAGGTAGTCAAAGCCGAATTCCGAGTTGGTGCCGTACGTGACGTCTGCCGCGTACGCGGGCTTCTTCAGGGAGATGGCCATGCCGTTTTGCAGCAGGCCGACCTTCATGCCCATGAAGCGGTAGATCTGACCCATCCACTCGGAGTCGCGTTTGGCGAGGTAGTCGTTGACCGTAACAATGTGGACGCCGTCGCCGGACAGGGCGTTGAGATAGCCCGCGAGCGTGGAGACCAGCGTCTTGCCCTCGCCCGTCTTCATCTCGGCGATCATACCGCGGTGCAGGGCGATACCGCCGATGACCTGCACGTCAAAGTGTCGCATGCCCGTCACGCGGGTCGAGGCCTCGCGCACCGCCGCGAAGGCGTCGGGGAGCAGGCCGTCGAGCGTTTCACCGTTCGCATAGCGCTCGCGGAAAACCCCGGTCTGCGACGAGAGCTCCTCGTCAGACATCTTCGCGTAGACATCGGCGAGGTCGTTGACCTCAGCCGTGATTGCCTGAAACTCCTTAAGCTGCTTGTCTGCTCCACGCGACAGCAGTTTGGAAAAGAAGCTAGCCATTCCGGTCCTTTGTGTCCTGGGGCGCAAGGCCCGCCGCGGGTGGTCGGACTGCGCGTCGGCGCTATGGCGCGCCCGCCTGTCCGCGCACGCACCTATCGGGCGTGCATTTTTTCACAACTTCTAACATATCGCGTCGGCCGTCCAGCTATGCACGGAACGCGCATACGCCACCAAAATTACGTCCTTTATTCGGGCGTGTCCGAAGGGAAGAGACGCGCTGCGAGGTCACGCAAGCCACGCGAGGGCGGCATGCCCGTCAGCGAGATGAGCCGCGAACAAAACTGCTCGTAGGCCTCGCGCGCCTCAAGGGAGCGGTTCGCCAGGCAGAGCGCTTCCATCAGCGCCGCCGCAGCATCCTCACGCGTGCGGCAGGCGACGCAGGCGTCCTGGGCAAACTGCACGGCCAGCTGCTGGCGTTCCGTCGCCATCGCCGCACGGGCTCCCGCCACCATCGCCGTCGCAAAGACATAGCGCAGATGCTCCTTGAGCTGCAGGGCTTCGTCTATATCGTGCAGGATCGCGCTATCGAGGTCGCCACCGTACAGCGTGCGGGCCGCGCTCGCCTGCTCCACGACCATCTCGTGGATGCCCTCTTTCTTCGTCGCCTCGCTCGCCGCCCTCTGAAACAGATCTATGTCGCAGGTCACGCAGTCGGGGTTCAATGCGACCATACCCTTGCCCTTGCTGACGACAAAGGGGTCGTAGCCGCTGTAGCGCCCGCTACCGAGGGCTTTACGGCCAACGGAAAGCGCCTCGTACAGACGCTGGTTGCCCGACCTGAAATCAAGCGTCGGCCAGAGTATCTCGACCAGCTGCACGCGTCGCATTGCATGTTTGGGCGCGACGCACAGCAGGGCGAGCACCTCCCCGCAGCGACGGGACCGGAGGCGTTCCTGTGATACGGTCCTACCGTCGAGCATCGCGGTGAACCCGCCCAGCATCGAGAGGTACACCGTGTGTCTTTGCAGTACCGCCGACGTCCCGAGCAGCTCATCGGCGCGCGCGGCGGCAGCCCGCACGTCCGTCGCTTGGGAAGAGCCCGTAGGGTCCACAGACACTGCGGAGCCAGCTCGGAGCGCCTCCATCTCACCGGATTCTGCCCGAGGCCCCGCCTCCTTTGCGGCTGCCTTGCGAGACCGCGGATTATCCTGGACGTCCGTCCCTTCCGCCCCGAAATTCGCCCTGTTCAGAGCGTGCTTCCACGATGCGGGGAGCTGCAACCTGAGCAGGGTCGAAAGCTCGCCGCAGTCGTTTGCAAGGACCTGGACCAGCCACAGGGCGTCACGGGACAGCGAAGACCGCGAGAGCATTGTCAGCTTCAACGACTGTTGCGAGACCTCGGCGCTCCTTGGGTTTTTCGCCCTGCGAAATAGCTGCTCGCCCCTGCACGTGCCCACGATCAGGCGTGCGAGGTCGCGCGGCACCGATTGCCCCTTGTCCGGTTTCGTTGCCATCTCGACCAGGTAGCTGTCGTCACCCATGAGCAACCGTGCCACCGCTCGGAAAAGCTCGCAGGTCTGCCGAAGATACGGACAGGTCGTGCCGCGCGCCACATCGATCGCTCGGTTCGCGCGCACGCTGACCGCAAGCCAATCCCCTCGGCGCAGCTCGTCCACGCACTTAAAGATCGAGAACGCCGTCTGGAGCGCAGCGTCGCCTTCGATGCCCGCACGGGATATCGCCTGGTCGAGCGCATTGCCGCTTTGTCCGCCTGCGATCACGCTGAGGATATCGGGCAACGCGCGCTGGTAAGCCGCAAGCCTCATGCTGTGCGAGCCCTCCATGGTCCTGCGGGCACGCTCGTAGACAGGGTCGGCATACCCCGAGAGCCGTTCCCCCACCAAAGCCGTCGCCACTCGCAGGTCATACACAAGCAACGCCTCGGGTACCGTGGCAGGCCAGCTCACCGGCGCTCCGGCAGAGATGAATCGCGCCGCCTCGGTTGGCCGTCCCTCAAACAAGGCGTTCGCCGCCTTGAGATGTTCGAAGAGAGGCGCGGCGGTCTCCCCCGTTGCCTGGACTGTCTTCACCATGGCCTTGAAACCGATATCCAGCCTGCGTGACGCAATCAGCAGCTGCAGAATGGCACGCTTTCGCTCCTCTGTCCGTGAAGACACGCCCTTTACCGCCGCTACGGACGGCAGGGTGCCCGCCTTCTCGTCGATTGCCCGGAGCGCCAGACATGCCGACTCATAACCCACCTCACCCGACATATAAAGTTTACGGGCGAGCACGAGAGTGTCTTTCACCAGCTGCAACGCGCCTGCCAGGCAGAATTCCACGCCCCAGCGCAGCACGCATTTGCACCGCCGCTCGTCCGAGGATATCAGCTGGCAGCAGATGGCAGCCCGCTCGTAATCCCCTCTCCCCATGAGCACGGAGCATACGCGCGTCAGCATCTCGTCGCCGAGCACGTCAATGCTCCTAACGACCATATAGCAGTCCCTCAGGCGCTCCGTGTCATTGACCCCGGCGCAGTCGAACTCGGAGGCGATCGGCTCTATGCCAAAGAACGGGGCCTCGTCGGCGAGATATGCCAGCGTCTCCTTGTCCACCCTTTCCGCGCACAGCGAAAGGTCGGCAAAGGAACCGGTGCCCAGCAACACCATGGCGAGTCGAATTTGGCGCTCCTCCGTCGGCAGCCCGCCCCTCAGCGAAGACAAGACAAGCTGTCGCAAGGCGGTGGTGTAACGAGTTCCCGCAGGGTCCCCACCCTGCCTCAGGGCGTCGACCAGCACGGGTATGCCATGTGTTCGCGCCCATGCCGCCCGCACGCATGCATCCTCGACGTAGGGTAGACGGTAGAGCAGGTCTCCCGTTTTCACGATACGGGCCTCGGGAAGCTCCTCCGCGAGCTGGTAGGCCTCCGGAAGCATAGTGATTACCACGGCAGCCCCACCCATACTTGCCGAGCGAAGCGAGATCACCAGCTCCCCGAGCTCGTCTTCGGATGCCGCGGGGAAATCATCGATGAGAAGCACCTGCGTTCTACCCTTGGTACGTTTTGCAGCTCGTTTCACACGACCGACCGTGGACGAGAGACTTGCCTGCAACTCATCCATCCTTCCGCGAGCAAAAACGGCATAAGCCGTACCGTCTGCACGGCTGCCCC